>ERZ1292633.423-Hain-H41-02um-R1-423-length-50973-cov-8_pt1 | contig 50973 bp, 46 predicted proteins | sample MGYA00564406_ERZ1292633 | MGnify/ENA primary metagenome ERZ1292633 (study PRJEB36523, sample SAMEA6512639) | groundwater metagenome | collected 2019-01-08 | study: AquaDiva: Metagenomics assemblies of 32 groundwater samples | reverse complement strand
GAGGGCGCTGGCTGGGGCGATGTGGCAAAGCGAAGCGCCTCTGAGCCCAAGCCAGCGCCCTCAGCTTCAGGGTTCCCCAACAAAGGATCATCACCTGTGAGGCTCACAGGGGGCATCACAAATGCAAGCTGGGATAATCCCACCCCATGCTGCCCCACCAACTCGAACTCCTTGCCCCCGCCCGCAACCTTGAAATCGGCATCGAAGCCATTCACCACGGCGCCGATGCGGTCTACATCGGTGGCCCCTCATTCGGGGCGCGGTCAACGGCCGACAACTCGGTGCAAGACATTGCCAAACTGGTGCAGCATGCCCACCGCTTTCACAGCCGCATCTTCGTCACACTCAACACCATCTTGCGTGACGACGAACTCGAAGGGGCCCGCAAACTGGCCTGGCAAATGTATGACGCCGGGGTGGATGCGCTGATCATCCAGGACATGGGCCTGCTGGAAATCGACCTGCCGCCCATCCAATTGCACGCCAGCACCCAAACCGACATCCGCACCCCCGAAAAAGCCAAGTTCCTGCAAGACGCGGGCCTGTCCCAAATCGTGCTGGCGCGTGAACTCACCCTGCCCCAGATCGCCGCCATCCGCGATGCTGTGGACACCGAGCGCACCGTGATTGAATTTTTTGTGCACGGCGCCTTGTGCGTGGCCTACAGCGGCCAGTGCTTCATCAGCCACGCCCACACCGGGCGCAGCGCCAACCGGGGTGATTGCTCGCAAGCCTGCCGCCTGCCCTACGAAGTCAAAGACGCGCAAGGCCGCATCATCGCGCACGACAAACATGTGCTGAGCATGAAGGACAACAACCAGAGCGAGAACCTGCGCGCCCTGATCGACGCGGGCATCCACAGCTTCAAGATCGAAGGCCGCTACAAGGACATGGCCTATGTGAAAAACACCACGGCCCATTACCGCAAGCTGTTCGACGACGTGCTGACCGAACGACCCGAGCTGGCCCCGGCCTCGCACGGCCGCACCACGTTCAGCTTTGAGCCCGACCCGAACCAGAACTTCAACCGCGAGTTCACCGACTACTTTGTGCAAGGCCGCAAGGAAGACATCGGCGCGTTTGACACCCCCAAAAACCCCGGTCAACCGATTGGCTGGGTCAGCCAGGTCACGCCCGAGCACGTCGAGATCACCACCGACGACCCGACCACCGAACTGCACAACGGCGACGGCCTGTGCTACTACGACCTGCAAAAAGAACTGGTCGGCCTGCAGATCAACCGCGCTGAAGCGCAAAAAGCCTCAGGCGTCTGGCGGCTCTTTCCCAAAGACCCGATGGACGGCTTCAAGGACCTGCGCAAAGGCGTGCAGGTCAACCGCAACCGCGACATGCGCTGGGTGCGCACGCTGGACAAAAAATCCGCCGAGCGCCGCATGGGCGTGTGGATGCAACTGTCTGAAAGCCCCGATGGCCTGCAACTGAGTCTGACCGACGAAGCCGGGCACACCGGCGCTGCACAATGCGCCATCGCCTGGCAAGCCCCCAAAGACCCGGTCCAGGCCGAAGGCAAACTCAAAACCGCTTTGGGCAAACTGGGCGACACCCTGTTCGAGCCGCTGGATGTGCAGCTCACCCTGCCGCGACCCTGGTTTGTGCCGCCATCACAACTCAATACCTTGCGCCGCGACGCCGTACAGGCACTGGAAGACGCCCGCGCTGAAGGCCTGCACCGTTTGCCGCGGGCCGTTGCGGTGGAGCCGCCCGTGGCTTACCCCGAAGACACCCTCACCTACCTGGCCAACGTGTACAACCAGAAGGCCCGCGACTTTTATGCCAAGCACGGCGTGAAGGTGATCGCCGCCGCTTACGAAAGCCAGGAAGTACTGGGCGAAGTCAGCCTGATGATCACCAAGCACTGCGTGCGCTTTTCAATGAGCCTGTGCCCGAAACAGGCCAAAGGCGTGACCGGCGTGCAAGGCACCGTGCGCGCCGAGCCACTGCAACTGATCAACGGCAAGGAAAAACTCACCCTGCGCTTTGACTGCAAGCCCTGCGAAATGCATGTGGTAGGCAAGATCAAAAAATCGGTGCTCCATGCCGTGCCCGAAAGCCCGGTGCAGTTTTACAAAACACGGCCAGTGGTGGGGCTGCACTGACCATTGGCGTCCCACTGACCAGGTCCCGAAACAGAACAAGCGTGTCAATGCGCATTCGGCTGCGGGGCGACCTCCCACAAAGGGAAGGCGCATGGGTCATTTCGTGGGGGGTCTGAGCCCGCTCACAGCAAGGGCCGCAACTCCTGTGCAGCCTCCAACAACAGGGGCAGCCACTTGTGCTGCACGGCCGCATCGGACAGCTGATCGGCGGTTCCCACCACATTCAGCGCGGCCAGCGTCTGGCCTTGCATGTTGCGCAACGGCACGGCCAAGGCGTGGATACCCAGCTCGTGCGCACCGCGTGCCAGGCAATGGTCACCCTGGCGCACCGCCTCGATCAAGCCCTTGAATTTGGCCAGCCCCACTTCGGTTTGTGGCGTGATGCGGGCCAGCTCGCGCCCCTTGAGCCAGGCATTGAAATCGGCCTTGGGCAAATTGGCCAGCAACACCCGCCCGGTGGATGTGGCGTGCGCGGGCAAACGCGCGCCCAGGTGCAAGCCATACGCCAAATGCCGCACCGGCTCGGCCACACCCGCGCTGCGCGCCACAATCACGCCCTCCCCGCCATCCAGCACCACCGCGCTGAAAGCGGCCTGGGTCTGCTGCGCGAGTCGGTTGAGCGTGGGCTGCAAGGTGCGCGGCAGCCGGGACGTGGCCATGTAACTGCCGGCAAAGCGCAACACCCGGGCCGACAACCAGAAGTGCGAGCCGTCGCTCTCCAGGTAGCCCAATTCGGCCAGCGTGAGCAAATGGCGCCGGGCCGCTGCCCGGGTGATGCCGGTGCGCTGTGCGGCCAGTGTGGCATTCAAGCGCTGGCGCTCGGTATCAAAGGCTTCCAGTACAGCCAAGCCCTTGGCCAGGCCTTCGATGTAATCTGCTTTGGCAATCGTCATGTGGGTTGACCATTCAAAAGATGTCGGGGAAACAAGTAGCCAATAGACGGCCGACGAGCGGCCCTCAAGTGGCCGACCTGCGACGATGAAGCACGTCCTGCCGCCCAGCAATTTGCGCGATATTCGCACAAATGAACCCATGATCGCACAAACTTTGCCCCCAGACGCTGCCCGCAAGCCCGGCATTGCCTATGCTCGCGGTCATTGTTTTGCGACACAAAACGGAGACACATCCATGACCAAAGCCACCCGCACCCAAGTTGCCATCATCGGCGCCGGCCCCTCTGGCCTGCTGTTGGGGCAATTGCTCTACAAAGCCGGGATCGATGCCATCATCGTCGAACGTCAAAGCGGCGATTACGTGCTCTCGCGCATCCGTGCGGGCGTGCTCGAGCAGGTCTGCATCGACCTGCTGGACGAAGCCGGTGTGGGCCAGCGCATGCACGCAGAAGGCCTGATTCACGGCGGCTTTGATTTGCTGTTCAACGGTGAGCGCCACCGCATCGACATGAACCAGCTCACCGGCGGCCAAAACGTCATGGTGTACGGTCAGACCGAAGTGACCCGCGACCTGATGGATGCCCGCCAGGCCGCCGGCTTGCCGACCATCTACGAAGCGGACAACGTGCAGGTGCATGAATTCGACACGGCCAAGCCCCGCGTCACTTACGAAAAAAACGGCCAGACGCACACCATCGAGTGCGACTTCATTGCAGGCTGCGATGGCTTTCACGGGGTGTGCCGCGCCAGCGCACCCAAGGACAAAATCCGCGAATACGAAAAGGTCTACCCCTTCGGCTGGCTGGGCGTGCTCTCGGACACGCCACCGGTGCACCACGAACTGATTTACGCCAACAGCCCCCGGGGCTTTGCCCTGTGCTCGCAGCGCAGCGCCACACGCAGCCGCTACTACATCCAGGTGCCTCTGACCGACACAGTGGAGCAATGGACTGACGAGGTTTTCTGGGAAGAGTTGCGCAAGCGCCTCGACCCCGAAGCCTGTGCAAACCTGGTGACGGGCCCCAGCATCGAAAAAAGCATTGCGCCCCTGCGCAGCTTTGTGACCGAGCCCATGCGCTTTGGCCGCATGTTCCTGGCCGGCGATGCGGCCCACATCGTGCCGCCCACAGGGGCCAAGGGCCTGAACCTGGCGGCCACCGACGTGAAATACCTGTCCTCAGCCATCACCGAGTACTACCAGGACAACTCCGAAGCGGGCATCGACAGTTATTCTGAACGCTGCCTGCGCCGCATCTGGCGCGCCGAGCGCTTCAGCTGGTGGTTCACCAGCCTGATGCACCAATTTCCAGGTAACGGCGAGATCGACCAAAAGTTCCAGAACGCCGAGCTGGACTACCTGATCCACAGTGCATCGGGCGCGCGCACCATCGCCGAAAACTACGTGGGCCTGCCGCTGGACTTTGGCGACTGAACCGCTGCAGAACAAGCCAAGGCATCCATCGCGGGCACGCCCCGCGGGCGATGCCCGCCTGGGTGACACGGCCATGCCGCCGCATTGCCGATAATGCGAATCCTCTGTTCAGCCTCAAGGTCTTCGCATGTCTTCTTCCAAACCCCTGCGCGGCGTTCGCATCGTCAGCTTGGCCCTGAACCTGCCTGGCCCCGCCGCTTTGATGCGACTGGCCCAGATGGGCGCCCGCTGCACCAAGGTCAACCCGCCAGCGGGCGACCCCATGCAGCACTACACCCCCGACGGTTATGCCTTGCTGCACAAGGGTGTGAAGCACCAGACGCTGGACCTCAAAACCGAAGCAGGCCAGGCCGCGCTGCACAAGCTGCTGCCCCAAACCGATGTGCTGCTGACCTCGTTCCGTCCATCGGCACTGAGCAAACTTGGCCTGGGCTGGAAAACCCTGCACCGGCAATACCCTGCGCTCAGCCTGATCGAAGTGGTGGGCGCGCCGGGCCCGCTGGCCGAAATTCCGGGCCACGATTTGACCTACCAGGCGGAAGTGGGCCTGGTCAATGGCATGGACTTGCCCCCGAGTTTGTTTGCCGACATGGGCGGTGCGCTCATGGCCAGCGAAGCCACACTCAAGGCGCTGATCGCGCTCAAGACCACGGGCAAGGGGTCACGCCACGAAGTGGCCCTGTCCGACGCCGCTGCCTGGCTGGCCATGCCACGTCAGATGCGCATGACCACCCCCGAGGGCGCAGTGGGCGGTGCACACGCGGGTTACCGCATGTACGCCTGCAAAAACGGCCGGGTGGCCGTGGCGGCTTTGGAGCCGCATTTTGCGGTCAGCCTGTGCGAAGCTGCGGGTTTCAGGCTGGATCACCCGGTCAAGGATTTGTTCAAGCCCGCCGCCCGAAAAGCCATCGAGGCCTTTCTGGCGGGCCAGACACGCGCCCAGCTGGACAAACTGGCCGCGGCCAAAGACATCCCCTTGATGACGCTGGCGCGCTGAGGCCCACTGAGGCCCTTCGCGCGCACAGGCTGTGAAAGAACAGCTTTCGGCCGCAGGGGCGGCCTCCCACAACGCCCCCGAACCTTTATTGGATGCTGATGGGTGCCAGCGCACGGGTGATGCTGGCTTCGCCACGGCCGTGTGTTGCCGCGTTGTAATTGCTGATCGTGTCTTTGCGCGCCGTGTTCAGCAGTTGGTTGGCAATTTGCGTTGAAGTGGCCCGGGTGAACTTGCTGCCCACGATGGCCGAATAGCCCGAGATGATGGGTGCAGCAAAAGAAGTGCCATACAAACCTGTTTTGGCACCATCCACCCCCACCACGATGAATTGGTTTTGCACGGTGGCATCTGCACCGGGCGTGTTGGAGTAAGAAGCCAGGCTTGCGGGGGCGCTGGTGGTGCCGTTGGTGTTCAAGGCGCCCACGTAGATCGCCGACGGGGCGCCTTTGAGCGCCACATTCAGGAAATCGACATTGCCGGCGGCATTGGCAGTGCCGACGGCCACCGCGTCATTGCCCGCCGCCTTGGAGATAACGGCTGTGCCCTTCTGGGCATAGTTGATGATGGAAGTTTCCTGCGCACTCCAGCCAATTTGAGAGGCGGTGTAGCCTGCCGAGGCGTACATGCCATAGCTCAAATTCAACACATTCAGCCCACGGTTGAGTGCGACCGTCGTGCCCGAGTTGAAATCCTGCGTGCGCAGGGTTGCCGCTGGGGCAATCATGCTGGCTTCTTTCAAAGTCCATTCGCCATGACGCAACAATTGGGTGCCCTGCCCCAGATTGCCGTACAAGCCCTGGTTGCTGCGGAAATCATCGACGACCGTGATCGTCACGCCTGCGCCCTTGTAACCTGCGGCCCATGCGTCACCCACTTCGGAACTCATCCAGGCTTGCACCTGTGGGGCCGACACGATTTTGCCGGGACGGCTTTTCTGCGCATGCGCAGAGCCCAGGGCCAGCAGCCCGATACCAAGCAAAGAAACAATGTGAATGGTTTTCATGGTGTGCTTCTTTCTCTAGAAATTTAAAAACTGAAGGTGTAGCGGATGTGCACGCTGTTGCGGTCGGGGGGCAAGGTGTTGATCAGGTATTTCAAGGTGTCGGCAGGGGCGATCTCGGTGGCCGCCAAACGGCAATTGACCTGCTCCACCCCGCCCACATCCCCATAGTTGGCGCTGCAGGTTTGCTCTTTCATCCGCCCCCCAATGACCGAAGTGGCCTTGAGCGAAAAGGAAGAGCGTGAAGTCGCCTTGAACTGGTAGACCACACCCAGCTTGAGGCTCGGTGAAATGGTGTACTTTTCCGCCCGCTCGCCGGTACTGCCGCCCCAGAGCACGCCAAATTCCGGCGTCAACTGGGTCATCCAGGTCGCCCGGGTGTCCACTAACTTCGGGCGGTACCACTTTTCAAAACCCACCCACTGACCCGTCGCAGACTCAAAACCACCGGCCCGATAATTGGCACCCAGTTTGGAGAGTTCAGAACCTTGGGCAAACTCCACCCAATGCGTCGAAGTCACCGGCTCCAGGCGCCATGCTGTCTCTTGAAAAGCCATGGCCGACACCGGCATGGCGGTCAAAAAGACCCATGTCACGGCAAACGGTAAATGGCGATGGAAAAGCATGAACGGATTTTATGTCATAACTACTTATAAGTACATATTCATCAAAAATAACAAGGCGAAACATGAATCAACCGCGTTCGTTGCCGCACAGCGCCACCGCGCCCGGCGGCATACGCTGGCCAGTCTCCACCACTGTTTGAGGACTGCCATGACGTCTGCCTTTCACCGATGGACCGCCCGGCTCTTGCTGCTCGCCACCTTGAGCCTGTCCGGCTGCGGCTACAACCAGTTTCAAAGCGGCAATGAGCGCGTCAAAGCCAGCTGGTCCGAAGTGCTCAGCCAATACCAGCGCCGAGCCGACCTGATTCCCAACCTGGTCAATGTGGTCAAAGGCCAGGCCGACTTTGAGCAAAGCACCTTGCAAGCCGTGGTGCAAGCGCGGGCCCAAGCCACCGCCATTCAGGCTTCGCCCGAACTGGTGAACGACCCCCAGGCGTTCCAGAAATTCCAGCAAGCCCAAACAGCGCTGACAGGTTCTTTGTCCAGACTGCTGGCGGTGTCCGAAAACTACCCCACCCTGCGCGCCAACCAAGGCTTCATTGACCTGCAAGCCCAGCTCGAAGGCACGGAAAACCGCATCGCCGTGGCCCGCAACCGGTACATCTTGGCGGTACAGGACTACAACGTCACGGTGCATTCCTTTCCGTCCAACCTGACGGCCTGGGCGCTGGGTTACCAGGAAAAACCTAACTTCTCGGTCGAAAACGAACAAGCCATGGCCAGACCGCCCAGCGTGAATTTCGGCACGGGCAAAAGGGCGAGCCCCAGCGGACCGCCCACCCCGGGCAAGGGTGCCACACCATGAGCCCTGAACGGCCAGCCATTGACCGTGGGATCCGCACGAGGCTCGGGTGGCTGATCCCGCTGGGCGCACTGGTCGGTATCTTTTGGGGCGGGCCGCTGTGCCGTGCCCAGGAGGCACCACAGAGGGCATCCCAGGTGCAAGTGCAGGTGCCGCAGCAAGCAACGCAGCCTACCGGGCAACTCGCGCCGTTGCCCCCGTTGACGGGCCACGTCGTGGACCAGACCCACACCCTGACCCCAGAACAACAAGCCCGAATCGAGCAGGCCTTGGCCGCCTTTGAAACGCGCAAAGGCAGCCAGCTGGCCGTCTTGCTGGTGCCGACCACACAGCCCGAAACCATCGAGCAATACGCCCTGCGCGTAGCCGAGCAATGGCAATTGGGGCGTAAAAAAGTGGACGATGGCGCGATCCTGGTGGTCGCCAAGAACGACCGCACCCTGCGCATCGAAGTCGGCTATGGGCTGGAAGGCGCACTCAACGATGCCACCAGCAAACGCATCATCGAAGACACCATCACCCCCCGCTTTCGCCAGCAAGATTTCGCCGGTGGCATCTTGGCGGGCGTGCAGCGCATGGTGGGTGTCATCGACGGCGAACCGCTGCCTGCCCCTACCGTGGGCCTGGCCCAAGAGCCCTTGGACGAGATCGCCTGGATCATCGCCGTGGGTGCCCTGCTGGGTTTTGTCTTGCGGGCTGTGCTGGGGCGATTTCCCGGTGCGCTCATGACCGCAGCCATCGTCGGCGCGGTCACCTGGTTCATGTTGGGTCTGCTGTCTTTGGCGCTGGTGGCTGGCGGCATCACTTTACTGACCACCTGGATTGGCATCGCCGGGCTGCTGCGCGCCCGTTACGGCGGTCGAGGTGGCCCAGGAGGTGGCTTCAGAGGGGGCGGCGGCGGATTTGGCGGCGGTGGCGCATCAGGGCGTTGGTAAGACCCGCGCAAGCCAGCCCAAGAGCGCGCCGGCCACTTCCGCCGGTCGTTCCATGGGGGCCATGTGCCCGGCTTGCGCAATCAGGTCCAGTTGCGCCCAAGCCGGTGCCACCAAGGCCTGCATCGCTTCGTGCTGCGCGGGCGGCGACCACGCATCCTGGGCGCCGCACATCAGCAAGGTGGGCACACACAGGCGCTGCAGCACATCCGCCCCATCAGGCCGGGTCAGCAAAGCGTGAATCTGCCGCTCAAAAATGTCGGCGCTTTTGCGCTCGAACATGGCCAGGATGCGCTCGATCAACGCAGCATCGTCCAACCGGTCCGGGTGCACCATGCCCCGCACCCACTGCTGCGCCATGGCCCGAACGCCTTGCGATTGGGCGATCTGCAACAAGGCCAAGCGCTTGGCCGCCTCGTCCTCGCCTGCCGAACCCGCTGGTTTGGGCAAGAAGCCGGTGTCCAGCAGGGCAACGCCCCGCACGCGCTCGGGTGCCAGGCGCAGCACCTCCAGCACCACGCGCGCGCCCATGGAATGTCCCGCCACCACAAACTGGGGGGGCGCCGAGGCGAGCAACTGATGGGCCATCTGCGGCAAAGCATCGGCCTGGCCATGGTCCACCACCGTGCAAGAACGATCGGTCGTCAGCCGCGGGAGCAAGGGCTCCCACACGGCGTGGTCACACATCAAACCGGGCACCAGCAACAAGGGCAAAGCGTGCATAACTGGACGCTCAGCGGGTTTTGCCGATGTCTTTCACATCGGTCACGGTCTCGATTTCCTGATTCCACAATTGCCCCCCGACACGCTCCACGCGGCGCACGTACATGTTGTGCACCACGTCGCGGGTCTGGTTGTCGATCTACATGGGGCCGCGCGGGCTTTCGAAGGCTTGCCCTTTCATGGCATTGAGCAAGGCTTCACCGCCAGCGCCTTGGGTGGTTTTGGCGGCTTCGTAAATGACGCGCATGCCGTCATAAGCGCCCACCGCCATGAAGTTCGGGCGCAGACCGTTGTTGGCCTTGCCAAAGGCCTCGACAAACTTCTTGTTCAAGGCCGATTTGTGCGACGCCGAGTAATGGTGCGCCGTCACCACTCCCACTGCCACATCCCCCATGTTGTTCAAGATGTCGTCGTCGGTCACACTGCCCTCGGCAATCAGGCGAATGCCTGCCTTGTCCAGACCGCGTTCGGCAAACTGTTTCATCAACGCTGAGCCCACCCCCGCCGGCACAAACGTGAACAAGGCATCCGGCTTGGCATCGCGCACTTTTTGCAGGAAAGGCGCGAAGTCCGGGCTGCGCAAAGGCACGCGCAAGGTGTCGATCACCACGCCACCGTTGTTGATGAAACGCTGGTTGAAATACTTTTCAGAGTCGATCCCGGGCGCATAGTCGGTCACCAGGCTCACCACTCTCTTGATGTTGTTCTTGGTGGCCCAATCGGCCAGCGTGGTCACCACCTGGGGCACCGTGAAACTGGTGCGCACAATGAACGGTGATGCCTCGGTGATGATGGACGTGGCCGCAGACATGACCACCAGCGGTGTTTTGGACTGCGTGGCCACAGGCGCCGTGGCCATGGCCAGCGGCGTCAGGCCGAAACCGGCCAGCACCTGGACCTTGTCGTTGATGACCAATTCCTGCGCGATGCGCTTGGCCACATCGGGTGCGCCCGTGTCGTCCTTGACGATCAGCACCACCTTGCGGCCCGCCACCATGTCACCGTGCTGCGCCATGTACAGACGCACCGCCAACTCCATTTGCTTGCCCGTGGAGGCAAAGGGTCCCGACATGGGCAAGATCAGGCCGATCTTGAAGGTGTTGTCCTGCGCCTGCACCAGGCCCGTCATGGTGCCAAGCGCCAAACCTGCGATCGATGCCAACATCCAGCGTTTATTCATGTGTGTCTCCTGTGGAATAACTTGGCTGACATGATTGGCCACGCCCATGCAAGCGTCCAATGCTTTTCAGGAACAGGCTATGCGTTGGGCTTATTTAGAGGGTTTTCACCGACCCGCTCGGACGCTGCTTGGCGGCAGGCCTGCAGCACCGCTTGCATGCCCGGTGTCAGCAACATGCCTGAGCGACGGATCAGGCCAATCGTGCGCACCGCCTCTGGCACGGCCAATGGCAAAACCACCAGCAAGCCCGCCTGGATTTCGCTTTGGATTTGACGCGGCGACATCATGGCCAAACGGTCACTCTGCAGCAACAGCGACTGCATCATGAGCGAACTGTTCACCCGCAACGGAACATCCGGCAAGGGCAAGCCCCCACGGGCTAAAGTGCGCTCAAAAACCTTCTGCGCCGGGGTATTGGGCATGGGCATGACCCAGGACGCATCGGCCAAATGCTGCCAAGTCAGCTTTTTTTTCAAAGCCAAGGGATGGCCTGTCCGCGCGACCACCGCCAGGCCATCGACAAACAGGGTTTCCTGCTCCAAACCTTGCATGGCAAACTCCGGCCGCAAAGCGCCCACAATCAAGTCGATCTCGGCGTCGCGCAGTTGCTCGATCAATGCATCGTAGGTGCCATCCACCACCGTCACCTGCAAACCCGGCAAGACCAGCAAGACGCGGTGGACCGCCACGGTCAGCAATGGCCCCACAGAAAAAGGCAAGGTGCCGATGACCAAGCGCCCAGCGACCTGACCCGACAAGGCGGCCAACACTTCATCGGCTTGTGCCAACTCCGACAAAAACAGCTTGCAGCCACGACGCACCTGCACGCCCCACTCGGTCAGGCGCAGGCCATGCTGGCGACTGCGCGTGAACAGCTTCTTGCCACTGAAATGTTCCAATTGCACCAGGCTTTGGTGCACCGCCGACTGGCTCACCCCCAACTGCGCGGCGCTCACCGTCTCAGAGCCCGTTGCGGCCAATGACATCAGCACCCGCACATGCCGCAGGCTCACGCCCGAGGCGAAGCGGCAAGCCAACCAGCCCTGCCCCGGGAGCGTCCCCACTTTGGTCGCAGGGGTCACGGCCAGACACTCAAAAGCGCGCACGCAGCGCTGCAACAACTCGGCCCATGGCGGCGTGACCGTCATGCCACGGGCGGACCGGTCAAACACCACCTGCTGCAAAGCGTCTTCCAGCAACTGGACCGCCCGCGTGACCGACGACTGAGACAAGTGCAGCGCCTGCGCCGCACCCATGCTGCTGCCGGTCAAGGACACGGCACACGCTGCGCGCAGAGACTTCAGATGATCCACCAGAGGCATGGCTTTCCTTGAGCGTTGGCATGTCCCCAGCAAAGAGTCCATTGGGGGGCATTATCCAAAACCGCCCAACAACACCAATCACAAAATACCGCAAAAACTATAAATCAGATCAAAAACACGCACCCATCAACTACACTGGCGATATCAGGCGGTCTATTGACAATAGAACAGAATATTGTCAATTAAGACAAATACGTCAAATCTACGCTGATTTGCATATCAGATTTCAGTAGAAAACGAGAAGGAAACCTCCATGCTGAGCAAACTCAAAATTGGCACGCGACTGACCCTGGGTTTTGGATTGGTCATCAGCGTATTTTTGATGGCATTGAGCGTCATCCTTTATTACCAAACGCAAACGCTGGCCAGCGCTCGCCAAATCAAGAACGAGAGCCTGCCTTTTGTCCTGATCGCAGAACGCATGCTGCTGGAGGTCTCTCAGGTGGGTGAATTCCTCACCGACATGGCCGTCAGTCACCACACCGAAGGCTTGGACGAAGCCGATCAAAGTGCCAAAGAATTCCATGAGAACGCCGAAAAATTCAAGACCATGTTCCGCAACGAGAACGACACCGCGGCCTTGAAGAAGATGGAAGAAATCCAGAGCCAGTTTTCAGCCTTCCATGCGCTGGGCATCAAGATGGCCCAAACCTACATCCGGCAAGGCACGGATGCAGGCAATGAACTGATGGAAGAATTCGACAGGCTCAGCAGCGAATTGGACAAGGATCTGAACGCCTTCAACCAAACGCAAGTGGACGAAGCCAACGACATGGCCACACAGATCGTCGAGGCCTCTTCCAACTCCTACAACATCGTCATCGGTTCCGCCGTTTGTGGCTTGATCGCAGGCATCCTGATCAGCTACCTGGTGGCGCGTGCCATTGTTGCCCCCGTGCGTCAAATGCAGTCCACCATGGCCGACATCCAGGCCACCAGCGACTTCGGCAAACGCGCCGACGTGAAAAGTCAAGACGAAATCGGCCAAATGGCCAACGCCTTCAACAACATGCTGGCCGCCCAACAACAGGCCATGCAGCAAGTCAACGTGGTGGTCACCGCCATCGCCGACGGCGACTTCAGCCAACGCGTGGATGCCCAACTCAAGGGCGATCTGAAGGCCATGAAGGACGCGGTCAACGCCAGCGTGGACAGCGTCAAAACGACCATGGACGGACTCAATGCGGTCATGCAGGCGCTCTACAACGGCCAGTTTGACACGCAGGTCAATGTGCAAGTCAAAGGTGAATTCAAGCAAGCCATGGACAACGCAACGCAAGCCATGACGGCCATGAGAACCATGCTCGGCGATGTGGGCCAGGTCATGGACGGCGTCGCGCAAGGCGACCTGACAGGACGTGTGCAGGCCCAAGGCCGGGGCGAACTGGTGCAACTCAAGGACAACCTCAACAACTCGCTGCAAGCCCTGGGCAACAGCATGGGCGTGATCCACCAGAACACCATGCAGGTCGCCACAGCGGCCAACCAATTCACCACGGCCATCGGCCAGATCTCGGACGGCGTGCAAAACCAGAAACACGCCATGAGCCAGGTGGCCGCAGCGGTCAACCAGACCGCCAACTCGGTTGGCGACGTCACCCGCAACACCGAAAACGCCAGCCAGAAATCACGCGAAGCCGTCAGCATCGTCCAGAATGGCCGCACCAAGATGCAGACCATGATCGAGGTCGTCAACAACATCGCCAGCAACTCCGAAAAGATCAACAAGATCACCGAAGTCATTGAAAGTATTGCCAACAAAACCAACCTGTTGTCGCTCAATGCGGCCATCGAGGCCGCTCGGGCCGGCGAGCACGGCAAGGGCTTTTCTGTGGTCGCAGAAGAAGTGGGCAAACTGGCCGAGAGCAGCGCCCAAAGCACGCAGGAAATCACCTTGCTGGTGCAACACGCCGTCGACGAAGCCAAGCGTGCCGTCAGCACCGTGCAGGAAGTGGCCCTGGACATGGGACAAATCGAAGCCAGTGCCCAAGTCACCGATGGCATGCTGCAGCGCATCTCGGTCGCGATGGAACAACAAAGCGCCGCCGTGGAAGAGATCAATGCCAACATCTCGCACCTCAACCAGATCGCCTCCAACAACGCCACGGCTGCGGAAGAAATCACGACCACAGTGATCGAACTCTCCCATGTGGCCGACACCACACGCAAAGAAGTCAGCAAATTCACCATCCGAGCCAGTTGAGCCAAACCAAGGGCTGGTTGGAGTGGATGGCATCATCGCTGCACTCTTGAACTCCAAATGTGTTGTATGCAGCGTTGCCCCTGGTGCGAAGGCTTTGAGCTTTACCGCCACTACCATGACACCGAATGGGGCGTGCCCTTGCGCGACGACTTGGCGCTGTTCGAGTTGATCAACCTCGAAGGCGCACAAGCCGGGCTGTCGTGGTCCACCGTTTTAAAAAAACGCGAAACCTACCGCATCGCCTTTGACCATTTCGACCCCGAAAAAATCGCCCGCTACGACGAGCGCAAAGTGGCCGAACTGCTGGCCAACCCGGGCATCGTGCGCAACCGCCTCAAAGTGGCCGCCACCATCGGCAATGCCCGCGCCTATCTGGCCCTGCAAGCGAGCGGGCAAAGTTTCAGCCACTTTGTCTGGCGCTTTGTGGGCGGCCAGCCACTGCAGCACCAACGGCGCAGCATGGGCGAGGTGCCAGCCCGCACCGCCGAATCGGACGCCATGAGCCTGGCCCTGAAAAAGGCCGGCTTCAAATTCGTGGGCTCCACCATCTGCTACGCCTTCATGCAGGCTTCGGGCATGGTGAACGACCACCTGGTTGGCTGCCATCGCCATGCGCCGCTGGCTCAGTGAGCGTGCATAGACACACGGTGGCTTCGCCCCCCGATCCCGTGCTGCGGCTCCACGCCGAAGTGTCATTCAGACCCATTCATGCACAGTCAACACACGCCACAGGCGTGGGCTTTTGGCGCTGCTGGCCTGTCCAATAGCATTCACAAACGCTGGCCTCCAGCGCAGAACGGTCCAGCACCTCAACCTCACCCCGCTGAATTTGGATGAAGCCCTGACTGGTCATTTTTCCCAACGCCAGCGTGATCGCTTCGCGCCGAAAGCCCAAAATTTCTCCCAGCTCCTGGTGGGTGATTTCGATGTGTGTGTCCAAGGTCCGGTCCAGCGTGATGAGCATCCAGCGCATGAGCTGCTGCGCAATGGTGTGCCGCTTGCTGCAGACGATGGTTTGCGACAGCTGCATCAGCATGCGGTTGGTGACGGCAAAAACCCTTTGCACATAGGTGGGACAGTGCGCCCTGGCGTGCAGCAACGCCTGGACAGGCATGCGGTAAGCCAGCCCGGAATTTCGCACGCAGGCACGGTAAAAACTCGGCTGCCCCACGGTGCCCATACCGACTTTGCAGGCATTGCCCAGCATGTAGGCTTCGATGCTGGCGCCATCCTCCATGTCGATGCACATCGACACAATGGCATTGACAGGGAAATAAACATAACGCGGCACCTCACCCGCGTGAAAGAGTGTTTCACCTTTGCGCAACGACACCAGCGTCATCTGGTTGGTCAGTAGTTGCAATTCGGCTTCTGGGAGATTGGACAACAGCTGATTGAAAGCGGGTGAAATAACGGACTCCTGGGTTCTCTGATTCCATGATTTTTACAAATTTGATAGTTTCTTTCCGTACGGTGCCGCACATAGTCCGCTCCAGGCTGCATCTGGTCTGACACCCATCGGGATGCCACTGCCGAAACGCAGAGTGCCGTACTGATGGCACAAGACGAAGCACTGGCCCGCGCCAGCGGCGCTCTTCAGCTTTCTGCAGCCAGCATAATGCGCACGCCCCCTACAGGGACTCCCGCAAGTTCGCCTTGTGGGAGCACGCTGAAAACCAGCGCTTGCTGATTTTCAGCCCATGGATGGCGTGCCGTTGATTCAGCGCGGTGGCGTGAGGCACCGCAGGCCAAACAAACACACGAGGAAACAATGAAAACACTGATGTTTTATGAGATGGCGACGGAAGGCATGTCCAAAGCGCAGGCCAATTTCGCGGCGCATCGCGCTCGTTTGGATGAGTTCCATGCACGCAATGAACTTTTGATGGCAGGTCCGTTTGCCAACATCGCCGAAGGGGCCATGGGGATTTTCACAAGCCGGGCTGCAGCAGAAGAGTTCATTCAAGGTGACCACTTCGTGCTCAATGGCGTGGTCGCCAAGTGGACTTTGCGAGAATGGAATGAAGTGCTGGCGGTGAACTGAGAAATTCGACGCCAATGCGCATGACGTGAACCGTCAGGTCAATGGTTCAACTGCCCCCAGGCCTTCTCCAGCCGCTTGATGCTGACCGGCTGCGGGGTACGCAGTTCTTGCGCGAAAAAGCTCACGCGCAGTTCTTCGAGTAGCCAGCGGAACTCCAGCATGCGGGCGTCTTGCGCGCCTTTGCGTTCGGCCACCAGACGCCAGTAGCGTTGTTCTTGCGGCTTCAATTCCGTCAGACGCTGCACATCGCGGGCGGGGTCGGCGCGGTATTTGTCCAGGCGCAGGGTGATGGCTTTGAGGTAGCGGGCGCAGTGCTGCAGCTGCGGCCACGGGGTGGCAGCCATGAAGTTTTTCGGCATCAGGCGTTGCAGTTGCTGGCCGCAGTCTGCGGTCGCATCAGGGGCGTTTTTGGTGTCCTTGATCTTGCGGGTGGCGGCGCCAAACTCCAGCAAGATGCTGCCCGCCAGCCGGGCCACTTCGTTGGCAATCAAGGTCAGACGCCCCCGGCCCTCTTCGATGCGGCGCTTGAAGGTCACCTCGTCGTTGGGCAGCGGATCGAGCAGAAAGGCGCGGTCGAGTGCCACGTCGATGATTTGCGTTTTCAGCTCGTCGGCGCTTCCCAATGGCATGTAGGCCACGGCCATTTTTTGCAGGTCGGGGATGTTTTTCTCAAGGTATTTGAGCGCGTCTTTGATTTGCAGCGCAAACAGGCGGCGCAGGCCCGCACGGTTTTTGGCGGCGGCCACGTCGGGTTCGTCAAACACTTCGATGGTGACGGCGTCTTGCATGTCCACCAGTGCCGGGAAGCCGATCAAGGTCTGGCCACCTTTGCTGATTTCCATCAGCTCGGGCAGTTCGCCAAAGGTCCAGGCGGTGTAGCGCTGGGGGGCGATGGGTTGGGCTGCGGCGGCGGGTTTGGCAGGGGCGTTGCCTGAGCGTGCGGGGCTGGTTGCGTTGCCCTCTGCGTTGTTGGCCGCATGTGCAGTGGCCGGAGTCGCTGCAGGCGCTGCAGCCACCTTCAACTGCGCCAGCGCCTGGAACGCGCTACGCGCTTTGGCGCCCAGCTCGCCTTTGAGCGCGCCCAGGTTGCGCCCCATGCCCAGCTGGCGGCCGTGTTCGTCCACCACGCACAGGTTCATGAACAGGTGCGGGCTGAGCATGTCGTGTTTGAAGTCGGTGCGTTTGATGTCGAGGCTGGTTTCGTCGCGGGCTTTTTTGAGCAGCACATCGGTCAGTGATCCGGCACCGAACAGCTCGGGAGCCGACAACTCGGCGGCCAGGCGCATGGCCGATTCAGGCAGCGGCACAAAGCGGCTGCGCGGGCGTTGCGGCAGGCTTTTCAGCAAGGCCTGAATTTTGTCTTTCAGCAGGCCGGGCACCAGCCATTCGCAGCGGTCTTCGCTCACCTGGTTCAGCACAAACAGCGGCACGGTCACCGTCACACCATCGCGGGCGTCGCCCGGCTCGTGCAAATAGGTCGCCTGGCAGTCGGTGCCGCCCAAGCGGATGTGTTTGGGGAAAGCCTGCGTGGTGATGCCTGCGGCTTCGTGGCGCATCAGCTCTTCGCGGCTCAGCATCAACAGGCGCGGCTGCTTGGCGCTTTCGGCGCGGTACCAGTTCTCCAGCAGGCGGCCGCTGCACACGTCGGCAGGCAGTTGCTGGTCATAAAAGGCGTAGATCAGTTCGTCGTCCACCAGCACGTCTTGCCGACGCGACTTGTGTTCCAGCTCTTCGACCTTGGCGATCATCTTGTGGTTGGCGGCGAGGAACGGCAGCTTGGTCTCCCACTGGTCACCCACCAGCGCTTCGCGGATGAAAATCTCGCGCGCGCCATGCATGTCCACCCGGCTGTAGGGCGTGCGGCGGCCGCTGTAAACCACCAGGCCATACAGCGTGGCGCGTTCCAGCGCCACCACTTCGGCCGATTTCTTTTCCCAATGCGGGTCGAGCAGTTGTTTGCGCAGCAGGTGCGCGCCCACTTGCTCCAGCCACTGCGGCTCGATGGCGGCGATGCCCCGGCCAAACAGGCGCGTGGTCTCCACCAGTTCGGCCACCACGATCCAGCGGCCCGGTTTTTTGGAGAGGTGCGCGCCGGGGTGTTTGTGGAACTTGATGCCGCGTGCGCCCAGATAGACCTCTTCGTCTTCGAGCTTGTAGCCCACGTTGCCCAACAGACCGGCCAGCATGGACAAATGCAGCTGCTCGTAACTGGCGGGCAGCGTGTTGATGCGCCACTTGTGCTCGGCCACCACCGTGAGCAACTGGGTGTGCGTGTCGCGCCACTCGCGCACGCGCCGGATGTTGATGAAGTTCTGGCGCAGCAGTTGCTCGTATTGGCGGTTGCTGAGCTTGTGGTCGGTGCCGTGCCCGCCACGCGCATCGTGAATCCATTTCCACAGCTTGAGGTAGCCGGTGAATTCGCTTTTGTCGTCGTCGAACTTGGCGTGCTGCTGATCGGCCTGGGCTTGGGCGTCCATGGGGCGGTCGCGCACGTCTTGCACGCTCATGGCACTGGCAATCACCAGCACTTCGTCCAGCGCTTCGCGGCCACGGGCCTCCAAAATCATGCGGCCCACACGCGGGTCCAGCGGCAGGCGGGCCAGCTCTTTGCCAATCGGGGTCAGCTCGTTCTCGTCGTCCACCGCGCCCAGCTCGGCCAGCAACTGATAGCCGTCGGTGATGGCGCGTTTGGACGGCGCTTCGATGAACGGAAAGTCTTCCACAACGCCCAGGTGCAACGACTTCATGCGCAAAATCACGCCCGCCAGCGACGAGCGCAAAATTTCAGGGTCGGTAAAACGGGGACGGCCTGCAAAGTCTTTCTCGTCGTACAAGCGGATGCAGATGCCGTTGGCCACGCGGCCGCAACGGCCTGCACGCTGGTTGGCAGCGGCCTGGCTGATGGGCTCGACCATCAGCTGCTCGACCTTGCTGCGCAAGCTGTAGCGCTTGACGCGGGCGGTGCCGGCATCGATCACATAACGGATGCCAGGCACCGTGAGCGAGGTTTCAGCCACGTTGGTCGCCAACACGATGCGGCGGCCGTTGGATGCCTCAAAAATCCGGTCTTGTTCGGCCTGCGACAGGCGGGCAAACAGGGGCAACACTTCGGCGTTGCGCGTCAGCGGCTGGTGCGCGAGGTGCTTGCGCAGGTGGTCGGCGGCTTCACGGATCTCGCGCTCGCCGGGCAAAAAGATCAGGATGTCGCCCCCTGCCCCGCCTTGCCAGAGTTCGTCCACGCCGTCGGCCATGGCTTCGTTCAGGCCGTAGTCGCGCGATTCTTCAAACGGGCGCCAGCGCTGCTCCACCGGGAAGGTGCGGCCCGAGACCATGATCACCGGGGCCGGACCGTTGCGTGAGGCAAAGTGTTTGGCAAAGCGGTCGGCATCGATGGTGGCCGAGGTGACGACGATCTTCAAGTCCGGCCTGCGCGGCAAAATCTGGCGCAGATAGCCCAGCAAGAAATCGATGTTCAGGCTGCGCTCGTGCGCCTCGTCGATGATGATAGTGTCGTAGGCTTGCAGCAGCGGGTCGGTCTGTGTTTCGGCCAGCAAGATGCCGTCGGTCATGAGCTTGACGGAGGCGTTTTTGCTCAAACGGTCCTGAAACCGCACCTTGAAACCCACCACCTCGCCCAGTGGCGTCTTCAATTCTTCGGCAATGCGCTTGGCCACCGAGCTGGCCGCGATGCGCCGGGGCTGGGTGTGGCCGATCATCCGCGCCCGATCGCCCGGTTTGGCGTTGAGCTTGCCGCGCCCCAGCATCAGCGCGATTTTGGGCAGCTGCGTGGTCTTGCCCGAGCCGGTTTCACCGCAGACGATGATGACCTGGTGCTGGTCCATGGCGGCCATGATTTCATCACGGCGGGCCGAGACCGGCAGGCCTTCGGGGAACTCGATTTGGAGGGGGGTGTCGGACAAAGCGGAAACTTCTGTGAAAATCAATGCAAGAACAGCTAGGGATTATCCCAGCCCCACGCCCTCACTGCCCAAAACGCTTGATTGCCCATGTCCACTGTTTTCAACTTCACCTTCGTGCCCTGGTTCCGCTCGGTGGCGCCTTACATCCACATGCACCGGGGCAAGACTTTTGTGGTGGGCATTGCGGGCGAGGCCATTGCGGCGGGCAAGCTGGCACACTTGGCGCAAGACTTGGCGCTGATCCAAAGCATGGGCGTCAAGATCGTGCTGGTGCACGGCTTTCGCCCTCAGGTGAACGAGCAACTGGCGGCCAAGGGCCATACCCCCAAGTATTCGCACGGCATGCGCATCACCGACAGCGTGGCGCTTGACTGCGCGCAAGAGGCAGCAGGCCAGCTGCGCTACGAGATTGAAGCGGCTTTCAGCCAAGGCCTGCCCAACACGCCCATGGCGGGCTCCACAGTGCGGGTGATTTCGGGCAACTTCATCACGGCACGGCCGGTGGGCATTGTGGACGGGGTGGATTTTCAGCATTCGGGTCTGGTACGCAAGGTCGATGTGGACGGCATCATGCGCACGATGGACATGGGGGCGATGGTCTTGCTGTCGCCGTTTGGCTTCTCACCCACAGGCGAGGCCTTCAACCTGACCATGGAAGAGGTGGCCACCAGTGTGGCGGCCGAGCTGCAGGCCGACAAGCTGATTTTTGTGACCGAGATACCGGGCATTCGGATCCACCCGAACGAGCCCGTCAGCGACGACAACCCGATCGACACCGAATTGCCGCTGGCCGCCGCCAAAAAACTGCTGGCCGATTCGCCCAATCCGACGCAGCCGACCGATCTGGCGTTTTATCTGCAGCACTGCGTGAAGGCCTGCGAAGAAGGCGTGGAGCGTTCGCACATCCTGCCGTTTGCAGTGGATGGCTCGCTGCTGCTGGAGGTGTATGTGCACGACGGCATCGGCACCATGGTGGTCGATGAAAAGCTCGAAGAGCTGCGCGAGGCAACACCCGATGATGTGGGCGGCATCTTGCAACTGATCGAGCCATTTGAGAAAGACGGCACCCTGGTCAAGCGCGACCGCACCGAGATCGAGCGCGACGTGGACCACTACACCATCATCGACCACGACGGCGTGATCTTTGCCTGCGCCGCGCTGTACCCCTACCCCGAAGCCAAAACGGCCGAAATGGCCGCGCTGACCGTGTCGCCCCAGTCACAAGGCCAAGGCGATGGCGAGAAGATTTTGAAGCGCATCGAGCAACGCGCCCGCGCCATGGGCCTGAAAAGCATCTTCGTACTGACCACCCGCACCATGCACTGGTTCATCAAGCGCGGTTTTGCACAGGTGGACCCCGACTGGCTGCCCGAAGCGCGCAAACGCAAATACAACTGGGACCGCAAGAGCCAGGTGCTGGTCAAGAAGCTGTGACCGTTCCATGTCGGGGCTGAAGCCGCTCGACCTATGAGCGAGCGGTGTTTTGTAGGTCGGAGCTTCAGCTCCGACAATGGCCACAGATCAGCGGCTGCGCCAAGCTTGCACGGCAATGGCCACACCCATGATCGTGAAAACCACAAAGGCCACAAACGACCAGTTGGCAATCGAGCCACCGAGGAAGGTCCAGTCGATTTTGGTGCAATCACCACTGCCTTTGAAGATCATGGGAATGGCGCGGTTGATCGGAAAGTTTTCCACCATGCCGTAAAAGTCGCGCCCACAGGTGACGATTTCGGGCGGGTACCACTGCAGCCAGCTCTGACGGGCGGCTGTGAAGCCCCCGAAGCCCGCGGTCAGCGCCAACAACAAGGCCGACACCGCCAGCCCCCAGCCACGCAGGCGCCAGCCGATCGCCCCGAACACCACCACACCGATCAGGGCGTAACGCTGCACGATGCACATGGGGCAAGGGTTCAGGCCCACCACATGCTGCAAATACAGGCCAAAGACCAGCATGCCAATGGCCGACAAAGCGATCAGGGCCAACCAGCGTGAGGGGGTGATGGAAGCGAGGTTCATGGTCAGGATTCGGCAAACGCCCGCTCGATGACAAAGGCCCCTGGCGTGCTGGTGTTGCCTTCTTTCAAGCCGTTCTCTTCGCAGATGCGTTTGAGGTCTTTGAGCATGGCAGGGCTGCCGCAAATCATCACGCGGTCGGTTTCGGGGTTCAGCTTGGACAGGCCCAGATCTGCAAACAACTTGCCGTTTTCAATCAGATCGGTCAGGCGGCCCTGGTTTTTGTAGGGTTCGCGTGTCACGGTGGGGTAGTACAGCAGCTGCTTGCTGACCATCTCGCCCAGGAATTCGTTGGCAGGCAATTCCTTCGTGATGTAGTCGTGGTAGGCCAGTTCGTTGACATGGCGCACGCCATGCACCAGGATCACTTTTTCGAATCGCTCATAGGTTTCCGGGTCGCGGATGATGCTCATGAACGGTGCCAAACCGGTGCCGGTGGACATCAGGTACAGGTTTTTGCCAGGCAACAGGTAATCGCACAGCAAGGTGCCTGTGGGTTTGCGGCCCACCACGATGGTGTCGCCCACCTGGATGTGCTGCAGCTTGGAAGTCAACGGACCATCGGGCACCTTGATGCTCAAGAACTCGAGGTGTTCCTCGTAGTTGCCGCTGGCAATCGAGTAAGCACGCAACAGGGGTTTGCCGTTGTCACCGCGCAAGCCGATCATGGTGAAATGCCCATTGGAAAAGCGCAGGGCCTGGTCACGGGTGGTGGTGAAACTGAACAGACGGTCGGTCCAGTGGTGAACGCTCAAAACGCGTTCTTCAAGAAAAGCACTCATGGTGATCTAACAGGTGGAAAGGGGCACAGACCCCAGGCCATAAAAGGGAAGCAGAAGCTTGCTACAGTTGCGGTCTTGAAAACCATGCATTGCAGTCGCGACGCACGCTCAACCGGTATTGTCCAGCGGCTCGCACACAACTGGAAATACTAAGATTTTATATCTGTATAACCACTCTCTATTTAGACCCCGAAGGAAACCCCCATGGCACGCACCGTTCAATGCATCAAACTCGGCACCGAAGCAGAAGGCTTGGACTTTCCTCCCTACCCCGGTGAGTTGGGCAAACGCATTTGGGAAAGCGTGAGCAAGCAAGCCTGGGCCGACTGGCTCAAGCACCAGACCATGCTGGTCAATGAAAACCGCCTGAACCTGGCCGATCTGCGCGCCCGCCAGTACCTGGCCCGCCAAATGGAAAACCATTTCTTTGGTGCAGGCGCGGATGCCGCCCAAGGTTACGTGCCGCCTTCTGCCAACTGATTCGACCTGATTTGGCCTGGCAACACCAGCGGCAATGGCATGTGCTGCAAACCGGGTTTGACCTGGGTCTGCAGTTTTTGACCACCTGGCGGGATTGGCAACACGCGCCCGCACGACCCGATCGCCTCTTTTTCACGCTCATCGCCGACCCGTCCCTGCCCTCGCAGGACGCACTGGCGGCACTGTCCGTGGGCCCGGATTTACAAGGCATGCAACAGGCGCTGGCCTGTGCCTGGCGCGGCATGACCCCTGGCACGCACCGGTTGGTGTTCGCAGACGGACAAGTGCAATTGACTGTGCACAGCGGCCCCACCGACAAGTTGCTGCGCGAACTGGATGTACTGGTCGACCAGGTGCTGCTGGGCGATGACTTCTTCGCCGCCACCACTGCCACAACATCCACCAGCCCCCCAACGGCTTCACCGCTGCACAGGCTGCAGGCCCTCGCGCGCGTTTGCCGCCAGGGCACACGCGTGCGCATGCCCGTCCAGCACACGTCCCTGCACACACCCGACCGCGAGGCATGGCAGCAATGTGGCTTTGAACTGGCCCCTGAACAGGATCCACCCGACGCCGGGTCGCCTGGCCTGACGGCCACTTTTGCCCCGGCCTGGACACCGCGCAGCCGCCTGCGCCAAAGCCCGCCGCCCGCTGCACGCCAGGTGCTGGTGATCGGCGCGGGCCTGTCAGGCTCGGCCGTGGCACACAGCTTGGCGGTGCGCGGCTGGGCCGTGACGGTGCTTGACCAGGGTCACGGCGTGGGCGCTGGCGCATCGGGCCTGCCTGCGGGCCTGGCTGCGCCCCATGTGTCGCCGGACGACAGCGTGCTCTCGCGCATCACCCGTGCCGGAGTTCGCGCCACTCTGCAACGGGCACAAACCCTGTTGCACAAGGGCACCGATTGGGCGTCCACGGGTGTGCTGGAACACCGCATTGAAGGCAAACGCAGCTTGCCCACAGGCGATGCCTGGCCCGCCAGTGGCCACGAGTGGAGCACCCAGGCCACCGCACAGCACATCGCCGCAGCCGGGCTGCCGCCCCAGTCCCCCGCGCTGTGGCATGGGCTGGCGGGCTGGATCAGGCCGCGTCAGTTGGTGGCAGCGCAGTTGCAAACACCGGGCGTTGAGGTGCGCTGGGGGCAAACGGTGCAAAGCCTGGAACGGCGGGGCGCGCTGTGGACCGCCATCGGCGCACAAGGTCAAGTGTTGGGGCAGGCCCCATGGCTCGTGGTGGCCAGCGCGTTTGACAGCCTGGCCTTGCTGCGCCCCCTGCCCGGTTTTGCGGTCCCATTGAACCCCTTGCGCGGGCAAATCAGCTTTGGCCACCTGCACGCGTTGAGCGAGACACAGCGCCAGCAATTGCCCCCCTTCCCGGTCAATGGCCACGGCAGTTTCATCAGCGGCGTGCCCAACCCGGACGGGGCACCCGGCTGGTACATCGGCTCCACCTTTGAGCGCAACTGTGTGCAAGCGCCTGTGCGTCTGGAAGACCACGACGCCAACCGGCTGCGCCTGGCCACTTTGCTGCCCGCCTTGGGCGCGACCATGCAGCCCCAGTTTGCCCCGGAACAGGTGCAGGGCTGGGCCGGCTTGCGCTGCACCCTGCCCGACCGCCTGCCCGCCGCCGGCCCCCTTGACCCCACGCGGCTGCCGGGCCTGTGGCTGTGCTCGGGCATGGGCGCACGCGGCATCAGCCTGGCGGTGCTGTGCGGCGAACTCATCGCCGCCTGGCTCGAAAACGAGCCCCTGCCCTTGGCGCCCTCTTTGGCCAGGCAGTTGGCGGCGCAGCGGTTCGCCAACGCATAAATCCAACAACGTCAGCGATACCCACTACGATGGTGGTGTTTTTGGGATTTTTGGGATTTTTCACTGTTTTATCGGAGAACCCACCATGGCCCGTCCATCCTTGTCGCGTTTTCTGCCCTGGCTGAGCACGGTGCCCGCCGCCATCTTGGCCTGGCCCTTTTCGGCCTGGCTCTGCGCGGGCTTCGGGGTGCTGTTTGTGCTGGGCTGGGTGGACTTGAAGCAGCACAAACAGGCTGTGCGCCGGAACTACCCGCTGACGGGTCGGCTGCGTTACGGGCTGGAGTACATCCGACCCGAAATACGCCAGTACTTTTTAGAGGACGACGAAGAAAAACTGCCGTTTTCACGCAACCAGCGCGCCATGGTGTACGCCCGCTCCAAGGTGCAAAACGACAAACGTGGATTTGGCAGCATCAAGGACATGTACAGCGCGGACACGGAATGGCTGACCCATTCTTTGCAACCTGTGCAGCCCGACCCGGCCGCGTTTCGCATCCGCGTCGGCGGCAGCCAATGCACGCAGCCCTATGACCTGTCCTTGCTCAACATCTCGGGCATGAGCTTTGGTGCCCTCTCGCCCAACGCCATCCAAGCCCTGAACCGGGGCGCGGCGTTGGGCCAATTTGCACACGACACGGGCGAAGGCAGCATCTCTGTCCACCACAGGGCCCACGCGGGCGACCTGATCTGGCAAATCGCCTCGGGTTATTTTGGTTGCCGCACGCCCGATGGCCACTTCAACCCCGAACTCTTTGCGCTGCAGGCGCAGTCGCCTCAGGTCAAGATGATCGAGGTCAAACTGTCACAAGGTGCCAAACCGGGCCATGGCGGGGTGTTGCCCAAGGCCAAGGTCAGCCCCGAAATTTCCGAAGCGCGGGGCGTGCCCATGGGCCAGGACTGCGTTTCTCCAGCCAGGCATTCGGCTTTCGCCACGCCCATTGAACTGCTGAACTTTGTGACGCAACTGCGCCAGTTGTCCGGCGGCAAGCCGGTGGGCATCAAACTGTGCGTGGGCCACCCGGCAGAATGGTTCTCGCTGGTCAAAGCCATGCGGCAAACCGATCAGACCCCCGACTTTGTGGTGGTCGATGGGGCCGAAGGGGGCACGGGTGCGGCCCCCATCGAGTTCGCCGACCATGTGGGGATGCCTTTGCGCGATGGCCTGCGGTTGGTGCACAACAGCCTGGTGGGCGCGGGCTTGCGCGAGCGCATCAAGATCGGGGCATCGGGCAAAGTGATCTCGGCCTTTGACATGGCGCGCTGCCTGGCCCTGGGGGCCGACTGGTGCAACTCGGCACGGGGCTTCATGTTTGCGCTGGGCTGCATCCAGTCACGCAGCTGCCACACCGACCATTGCCCCACCGGCGTGGCCACCCAAGACCCGGTGCGCCAACGCGCGATTGTGGTCACCGACAAAGCCGAGCGGGTGTATTACTTTCATGCCAACACGATGCACGCACTGGCCGACTTGCTCGGCGCAGCGGGCCTGAACAGCCCCAGTGACATCAGCCCCCAGCACCTGATGGTGCGCAACACGCAAGGCCAGGCCCGAACCTTGGCCAGCACCATCGACACCTTGCTGCCGGGCCAGTTGCTCCAAGAGCCCTTGGACCAAAGTGCACTGCCCAGCCCCTTTGCCGAGTTCTGGCACGCCAGCGATGCGCTCCGCTGGGGCCTGACACCCGCCTGAAACCGGTTCAGGCGGCGCGGCGCTTGACTTGGCGCTTGACCAGTCGCTTTACTTCATGGCTTCTGCCGGACGGCGCGATTTCACATACGCATCGGTCGGCTGGTAGCTTTTGCCATCGGCATAGCGCCACTGCACCATGGTGCCTTTGCCGCCGCGCTGGTCGAGCTTGCCCACGTAGGCGCCCATGGTGGACTGCTGGTCAATCGCGCGGAACTCGGCGGGGCCAAAAGGCGTGCTGAACTTCAGCCCGCGCATGGCCAGCACCAGTTTTTCGTTGTCGGTCGAATTGGCTTTTTTGATACCTGCAAAGATGGCTTGCATGGTCGCGTAACCCACCACCGAGCCGACCTTGGGGTTCTCGTTGAACTTCTTGTAATAGTTGGCGGTGAAGCTGGCGTGCTCTTTGTTATCAAGCTGATCCCAGGGATAGCCGGTCACGATCCAGCCCTTGGGGGTTTCGTCTTTCAGCACTTCCAGGTATTCGGGCTCACCCGACAGCAACGACACCACCGGCGTCTTGGGAAACACGTTGCGCTGGTTGCCTTCACGCACCAGCTTGGCCAGGTCGGCGCCAAAGGTCACGTTGAAGATGGCCTCGGGTTTGCTGGCCATGGTGGCGGTCAGCGTGCTGCCGGCGTCGATCTTGCCCTGGGCGGGCCACTGCTCGCTCACGAATTCCACATCCGGGCGCTTGGCCTTGAGCAGTTCCTTGAAGCTGGCCACGGCGCTCTGGCCATATTCGTAGTTGGGGGCAATGGTGGCCCAGCGCTTGGCGGGTAACTTGGCCGCTTCTTCCACCAGCATGGCCGCTTGCATGTAAGTGCTGGGGCGCAGGCGGAAGGTGTAACGGTTGCCCTTGTCCCAGACGATGGCGTCGGTCAAAGGCTCGCTGGCCACAAACAGGCGCTTGTTCTTGTGCGCGTGGTCGGCCAGCGCGAGACCGATGTTGGACAAAAAGCCCCCGGCCAGCACATCGACTTTTTCCTTCGAGGTCAGCTCGATGGCGTGGCGCAATGCCTCGTCGGGCTTGCCTGCGTCATCGCGGGCAATGACTTCCACCTTGCGACCCAACAGGCCCCCTTGGGCGTTGATCTCTTCTACGGCCAGTTGCCAGCCTTGCTTGTAGGGTTGGGTGAACTGAGGAATGGCGGAATAACTGTTGATCTCCCCGATCTTGATCGGGGTCTGCGCAAAGGCGGTGGTGGCTACAAGCAGCAAGCTTGCGGCCGAAAAACGGGTCTTAAGGTAATTCATCTGCATAGTCCTAGGGTTTAAGTTCGGAAGGCGACACTTTACCAGCCAATTCACCGCTGTCTCTTTGGTGACAAACCCTCATTAAAAGGGCTAGATTAATTGGGATCTGACCCCAATTAATTAATCAATTGGGGTCAGATCTCAATTAATGCGCGCAGGACACGTCAGAGACCTGCAGCTCTTATGCGCAATTGGAATATATGAACAACTAAAAAATCGTTTGTTTTGGCATAAAGCCCGCTTACAGTCGCCACCATGGTTGATTTGGCTTATGTCTTTGCAGGTTTCTTCGTTGGCACCATCGTGGGTCTGACGGGGGTGGGTGGCGGGTCGTTGATGACCCCGCTCTTGATCTTTTTCTTTGGCGTCAAGCCTTACATGGCCGTCGGCACCGACTTGCTGTTTGCGGCTTTCACCAAACTGGGCGGCACCGTCTCGTTTGCACGCCAGCGCATCGTGCCCTGGCGTGTGGTGGGTTTGCTCAGCGCCGGCAGCATCCCAGCCTGCTTGGTGACCCTGGGCATCTTGCGTTGGGTGGGCCCGGCCTCCCCCGAAGTGCAATCGCTGATGACCACCACTTTGGGCGTGGCCCTGTTGCTGACCGCTGCGGCCATGCTCTACAAAGCCGTGCGCGGCAAACAAGTCCCCCGCCACTTGGCCGCTGCGGACGAAGCCCATGCCAGCATGCCCCGCCACTGGAGCCTGCCCGTGTTGTTTGGCGCCCTGATCGGCACCTTGGTCACCCTCACCTCGGTCGGCGCGGGGGCCATTGGTGTCACCGTGCTGCTGGTGCTCTACCCGCTGCTGCCCCTGCCCCGCATCGTGGCTGCCGACATCGCTTATGCTGTGCCGCTCACGCTGGTAGCGGGCCTGGGCCATGCCTCTTTGGGTTCGGTCGATTGGGCCTTGCTGACCAAGTTGCTGGCCGGCTCTTTGCCTGGCATCTGGCTGGGTTCGCGCCTGACACACCATACCCCCGACCGCGTGATCCGCTCCCTGCTTTCTGTCTTGCTGGCCTGGGCTGGCAGCAAACTCGTTTTGATCTGAAGAAGTCCCCCCATGTACCAATACACCGAATTTGACAAACAGTTCGTGCGCGCCCGCGCCGCGCAGCACCGCGACCAACTGGAGCGATTTCAGGCGGGCCAGTTGTCTGGCGACGAGTTCAAACCCCTGCGCCTGCAAAACGGCTGGTACGTGCAGCGCTACGCCCCCATGCTGCGCGTGGCCGTGCCTTACGGCGAAATCTCGGCGCCTCAGTTGCATGTGCTGGCCCGCATCGCCCGCGAATTCGACACCCCCGACGCCGCCCTGTTCGCCGAGGCCCAGGCCACGCAAGACAAACTGGCCGGCCTGGCCCCCAAGCTGACCACCAACTACGGCCACTTCACCACCCGCCAGAACGTGCAGTTCAACTGGATTCCCTTGTCCCAATCGGCCGACGTGCTGGACCTGCTGGCCAGCGTGAACCTGCACGGCATCCAGACCAGCGGCAACTGCATCCGCAACACCACCACCGACGAGTTGGCCGGTGTGGCTGTGGACGAAGTGGTCGATCCGCGCCCCTATGCGGAGCTGATTCGCCAGTGGAGCACGCTGCACCCCGAGTTCGCCTTCTTGCCACGCAAGTTCAAGATCGCCATCACTGGCGCCACCGAAGACCGCGCCGCCATTGGCTGGCACGACGTGGGCTTGCAAATGGTCAAAAACGCAGCGGGCGAGGTCGGCTTCAAAGTGCTGGTGGGCGGCGGCATGGGCCGCACCCCCGTGGTGGGCACACAGATCCGCGAGTTCCTGCCCTGGAACCAGATCATGAATTACCTGGAAGCCGTGATCCGCGTCTACAACCGCTGGGGCCGCCGCGACAACCTGTACAAGGCGCGCATCAAGATCTTGGTCAAGGCCGAAGGCCAGCGTTACTTTGACGAAGTCGAAACCGAATACCAAGAGATTCTGGAAAAAGACGGCGGACTGCACACCATTCCGCAAGCCGAGTTCGACCGTGTGTCGGCCAGTTTTGCGGCCCCGGCATTGAACCTGCCCGCAGGCCACGCCGACACAACCGAATGGGTGGCCAAGGCCGAAGCCGACGTGAGCATCGAAGCGGCCAAGACCCCTGCCTTTGCCCGCTGGATGACGCAAAACGTGAAGCCCCACCAAAACCCAGCCCTGCGCGCCGTGAGCCTGTCGTTCAAGCGCATCGGTCAGGCCCCGGGCGATGCCACTGCCGATCAACTCGATGCCGCAGCAGCCTTGGTCTCCCAATACTCCGCCGGCGAAGCGCGCGTCACGCACACGCAAAACCTGGTGCTGCCCTGGGTGCGTCTGGACCAGCTGCACGCCCTGTGGCTCGAAGCCAAAGCCCTGGGCCTGGCCCAGCCCAACATCGGTTTGCTGACCGACATGATCGCCTGCCCTGGTGGCGACTACTGCGCGCTGGCCAACGCCCGTTCGCTGCCCCTGGCAGCGGCCATCACCGAGCGTTACCAGGACCTGGACGAACTGGATGACCTGGGCCACATCGACTTCCACATCAGCGGTTGCATCAACTCCTGCGGTCACCACCACTCGGGCCACATCGGCATCTTGGGCGTCGACAAAGATGGCAAGGAGTGGTACCAGGTCACGCTGGGCGGCTCGGACGGCAAAGACCTGTCGGGCACTACCGTGGCCGGCAAGGTGGTTGGCCCCTCGTTCTCGTCCTTCGAAGTGCCGGATGTGATCGAAGCGATTTTGACCACCTACAAAGAACTGCGCCTGCCGGTGCAAGGCCGCCACGAATACTTCATCGAAACCCTGCACCGCGTGGGCCAGGACCCGTTCAAGGCGGCCGCCAATGCGGCACGTCAGCCTGCAGCCGACGCACTGACCGCCTGAGCGCGGGGAAAACAGACCATGAAAATCATCACCGCCCAAGAACACCAAAGCCTTGCATCGCCAGCCGTCATCACGCTGGCCAATGACGTGGACCCACGCAGCCTGGACCTGAACGGCGTGACCCGCATCGACCTGCAGTTCCCCAAATTCACCGATGGTCGCGCCTACAGCCAGGCCTTCTTGCTGCGCCGCCGTCTGGGCTTTGCGGGCGAGCTGCGTGCCACCGGAGACGTGTTGATTGACCAACTGGTGCAAATGGAGCGCACCGGTTTTGACGTGGCCGTGTTGCGCGAAGGCGTGGACGCCTCTGCCGCCCAACGCCAATTCGACCGTTTCGCAGGCTTCTACCAAGGCTCTGCGGTGGGAACCCCGCCACACTTTGCCGAGGCCCTATGATGACTTCCTCCTTGATTTCCTCCCGCGGCGCCCCGACCAAAGCCACCACGCTGAACGCCAAAGCCAGCACGGACTTTGCCGTCAAACTGGCCGAGACCGAAAGCCTGCTGCGGCGTGCGGCGGCCGAATTCCAGCCCGTGACGCAGGCATCCAGCCTGGGCGCAGAAGACGTGGTGATCACCCACCTCATCAACCACCTGCAGCTGGACATCCCGGTGTTTGTGCTGGAAACCGGCGCACTGCACACCGAAACCCTGGCCCTGCTGGAGCGCACCCAGGCGCATTCGCGTGCCCCGATCAACGTGCTGCGCCCGGTGCAAGAATCGGTGATCCAGTTCGTGCGCCACAAAGGCCAGGACGCGATCTACCAAAGCATCGACCTGCGCAAGGAATGCTGCGGCATCCGCAAGATGGAGCCGCTGGCCCGCGCCCTGAAAGGCCAACGCGCCTGGGTCACTGGCCTGCGCCAAGAGCAGTCCAGCGCCCGCGCCGAGGTGCCGTTGCAAGACGACAGCGAAGTTACCACCAAGGGCCTGAGCAAATTCAACCCGCTGGCCAAATGGACCTGGGGCGATGTGTGGCATTACATCGCCGAGAACAAGGTGGACTACAACCCGCTGCACGACCAATTTTTCCCCAGCATCGGCTGCGCGCCCTGCACCCGCGCCATCAGCCTGGGCGAGGAGTTCCGCGCTGGCCGTTGGTGGTGGGAAGACGAAACGGCCAAGGAGTGTGGGCTGCACGTCAAGTCTTGAGCGTGTGATGTGTGACGGGCTCGGGGGCACAGCGGGCTCCTCAGAAGTCGCTACGCGCCACACATCGTCGCCCCCTGCACCCCCGAACCCGTCACACACCACGTCAAACGTCGTTGGACACACCTGAACATAGCATTGAGTTACGAGAGAACCGAATGAACGCCATGACACAAACCGAGTTGCACACCCTGAGCAACAGCCACCTGGACGCGCTGGAAGAAGAAACCATCTTCATCCTGCGCGAAGTTGCCGCCGCTTTTGAGCGCCCCACTTTGCTGTTTTCGGGTGGCAAGGATTCGCTGGTCATGCTCAAGTGCGCAGAAAAGGCCTTTGGCGCAGGCCGCATTCCCTACCCGCTCTTGATGATCGACACCGGGCACAACTTCCAAGAAGTGACGGACTTTCGCGATGCGCGCGCCAAGGAATTGGGCGCCGAGTTGATCGTGCGCAACGTGGAAGACTCGATGAAGCGCGGCACCGTGCGCCTGGCCCACCCGGGCGAGAGCCGCAATGTGCACCAATCGGTGACGCTGCTCGAAGCCATCGAAGAATTCCGCTTTGACGCGCTGATTGGCGGTGCGCGCCGTGACGAAGAAAAGGCCCGCGCCAAAGAGCGCATCTTCAGCCACCGCGACAGCTTTGGCCAATGGCAACCCAAGGCCCAGCGCCCCGAGCTGTGGACGCTGTTCAACACCCGCTTGCAACCTGGCGAGCACTTCCGCGTGTTCCCTATTTCCAACTGGACCGAGCTGGACGTGTGGCAGTACATTGCCCGTGAACAGATCGCCTTGCCGTCGATTTACTACACGCACAAGCGCGAGGTGGTGGACCGCCGTGGCCTGTTGGTGCCGGTGACCGAACTCACGCCACCCAAAGACGGCGAAGAAGTCGTGGTGCGCGACGTGCGTTTCCGCACCGTGGGCGACATCACCTGCACCTGCCCGGTGGAAAGCGACGCGGCCACGCCCGAGCAGATCGTGATCGAAACGCTGGCCGCCGATGTGAGCGAGCGCGGCGCGACCCGCATGGACGACAAGACGTCCGAGGCTTCGATGGAGAAGCGCAAGAAGGATGGCTATTTCTGAATTGAACCTCTCTCTGTAGGAGGTCGCCCCCCGCGACCGAATCAGCGCCCAAGACTCACACAACCCATTCGCGCGCAGGGGCGCGCTCCTACAAAAAACAAGCACCATGCACAACGAAAACCATTTTTCCGCCCTCAAATTCATCACCTGCGGCTCGGTCGACGACGGCAAGAGCACGTTGATTGGCCGCCTGCTGGTCGACACCAAGGCCGTGCTGCAAGACCACCTGGCGGGCGTGCAGCGCTCGGGCGAGACCGACCTGGCTTTGCTGACCGACGGCTTGAGCGCCGAGCGCGAGCAAGGCATCACCATCGACGTGGCCTACCGCTACTTCAACACCGAAGCGCGCAAGTTCATCATCGGTGACGCACCGGGCCACGAGCAATACACCCGCAACATGGTCACTGCCGCATCGAGCGCCGACGCCGCCGTGGTGCTGGTCGATGCGATCAAGCTCGATTGGGCCAACCCCGATCTGCAGCTGCTGCCGCAAACCCGCCGCCATTCGCTGCTGGTCAAACTGCTGCGCGTGCCGTCCATCGTGTTCGCCATCAACAAGCTTGATGCCGTGGCCGACGCCACTGTGGCCTACCAAAACATCGCTGGGGCCCTGGAGAAGTTCGCCAAGGAAGCCGGCATCACCGTCACCGCCATGGTGCCCGTGTCGGCGCTCAAGGGCTGGAACGTGGTGACCACTGAAAACAACGACCAGCCGGACTGGTGCGGCTACACCGGCCCCAGCCTGCTCAGCATCCTCGAAGCGCTGCCGGTCACACCAGCAGAAACCGATGTGGCGTTCAGCTTCCCGGTGCAGTGGGTCGAAAAGTTCCACGATTCCGGCGTGACCACCCAGGGCCGCCGCGTGTTCTGGGGCCGCGTGGCCACGGGCAGCATCGAGCCAGGCCAAACCATCAAAGTGTTCCCGAGTGGCCAGACTGCTGTGGTCTCGCAAGTGCTGTCGGCCACCCGCCAACCGCAAAACAAGGCCGCCGGACACAGTGCCGGCATCGTGCTCGACCGTGAAGTGGACGTCTCGCGTGGCGACTGGCTGCTCGCCGCCGAAGGCGCGCCTGATGGCCAGCGCCAGCTGAGCACCACCATCGCCTGGATGGACGACGAGCCCCTGGTGGCCGGCCGCCTGTACTGGGCGCTGCACGGGCACCGCTGGGTCAAGGTCAAAGTGCAGCGCGTGGTGCACCGCCTGGACGTGAACACCCTGGCCGAAGAAGAAGCGACCGAGCTGGCGCCCAACGCCATCGGCCACGTCACCCTGGCCCTGCAAGAGCCCTTGGTCACGCTGCCGTTTGCGCAGTCGCGCATCCTGGGCGCCCTGGTCCTGGTAGACACGGCCAGCCACAAGACCTCGGGGGCAGTGTTGGTCAATTGACGACCCGAATCCTGTAGGAGCGCGCCCCCGCGCGCGAATGCTTCGGCCGCAGGGGCGACCTCCCACAAAAAACGAAACCTGGAAGCCCGTCCCTGCGGCCAAAAGCACGCCGCGCCAAACCCCTGCGTAAGAAGGGGCTCGCTCCCATAGCCCAGACCGATCTCCCTTAAAATGCCCGTTTGCGCAAATCCGCATGCGCCCCTCTTTATTTCGAGTCCATCATGACCCACGTTGTTTCCGAATCCTGTATCCAGTGCAAATACACCGACTGTGTGGACGTTTGCCCGGTGGATTGCTTCCGCGAAGGCCCCAACTTCCTCACCATCGACCCCGATGAGTGCATCGACTGCGCGGTGTGCATCCCCGAGTGCCCCGTCAACGCCATTTATGCCGAAGAAGACCTGCCTGCCGACCAGCAGCACATGACCAAGGTCAACGCCGAATTGGCCTTGCTGCCCGGCTGGAAGAGCATCACCAAGCGCAAGGCCCCCATGGCCGACGCCGAGCAGTGGAAAGACAAAACCGGCAAACTGTCCCAACTGATCCGCTGACCGCTCCCCCCATGCAGCACACGGCCGGAATTTCCGGCCTTTTTTCTGGACACCGCCCATGACCTCACCCATCGACACCACAGCGCTGGTCATTGGCGCAGGCCCGGTCGGCCTGTTTCAGGTGTTTCAGCTTGGGCTGCAAGGCATCCACGCCCACGTCATCGACGCCTTGCCCCATGTGGGCGGCCAGTGCGCCGAACTGTACGCGGGCAAACCCATTTACGACATTCCCGGCATCCCCTTTTGCACCGGCAGCGAACTGGTCGAACGGTTGCAGCAGCAAATCGCGCCGTTCAAGCCCGCCCTTCACTTGGGCCAGCAGGTCAGCCGCATCGCGCGCCAGGCCGATCAGCGCCTGCACATCAGCACCGACACCGGCCTGACTTTTCTGGCCTCCAGCGTCTTCATTGCCGCAGGTGTGGGCGCTTTTGTGCCACGCCGCATGGTGCTCGATGGCCTGGAAGCGTTTGACGGCACACAGGTGTTTGCCGAACACCCCGCCCCCGCGCGCTGGGCAGGCCTGCACCTGGTGGTGGCCGGTGACGGCGATACCGCTTTGCAAACCTGCCTGGACGCCAGTGCGGGGCCACAAGCGGCCGCCAGCGTCACCCTGCTGCACCGACGCGACCAATTCAGCGCCACGCCGGAACTGATCGCCCAAATGCGCCAGGCCTGCGCCGATGGGCGCATGCGCTTTGTGGCAGGTCAACCGACCGGTTGGCATGCCGAGCATGGCCGCCTGCAAGCGCTGGAGTTGCTCAACCCGCAAGGGGAGAACGAACCGCTGGCGCTTGACGTACTGCAAACCTGCCTGGGCCTGTCGCCCAAATTGGGGCCCGTGGCGCAATGGGGCCTGGCCATGGAACGCAAGCAACTGGTGGTCAACACCGAAACCTTTGCCACCTCGGAGCCCGGCATTTTTGCGGTCGGTGACATCAACACCTACCCTGGCAAAAAGAAGCTGATCCTGTGCGGTTTCCATGAAGCCACGCTGGCGGCCTTTGGCGCCGTGGCGCTGCTGCGCCCGACAGAAAAGGCCCTGCTGCAGTACACGACCACATCCACCTTGCTGCACCAGCGGCTGGGCATCGCATAGAATCCATACCGCGCCGCAGCTTTGCGGCGCATTCGCTAGGGGTGTTGAGGGCCGTGAGGTCTTCGACTGAGAAAGTCCCTTTGAACCTGATTGAGGTAATCCTCGCGCAGGGAAGCTAGTCCAAAGAACAGTGCCCGAAGAACTCATCTCGACGGGCGCGTCACGTTCCCAGCCAGCCGACCTGCCATAACGTTATAGGAAAAACGTCATGGCATTTTTTTCGCCATTCTTTTCATCTTGCGCCAACCGGTCGTCTGACCGTTTTACATTTCGTGCCAGCCACATGGCCCGTGCCATCACCCTGCTTGCGCTGGGCCATGCGCATGCGCAAAGCCTGACCAACAGCACCATCACCATCACCGACACCGTGCCCTCACAGGTCAGTGGCTTTGGCGATGTGCCGCTGGGCAAAGCCCCCTTCAGCGCGGTCGCCTTTGACCAGCAAACCCTGCAAGATATCGGCGCCCAACGCGTGTCCGATGCCTTGCACCTGGACGCCAGCGTGACCGACAGCTACAACTCACCCGCCTATTGGGACATGCTCAGCGTGCGCGGCTACACGCTGGACAACCGCTACAACTACCGCCGCGAAGGCCTGCCCATCTCTGCCGAGACCATGATCCCCATGGACAACAAGGAACGCATTGAGCTGTTCAAAGGCACCAGCGGCATCCAGGCAGGCACCAGCGCACCAGGCGGCCTGGTCAACTACGTGGTCAAGCGCCCCCCATCGGCCAAGGACGAGACCATCCGCTCGGTCAGCGCCAGCTATGGCCCCGGCCAAAGCAGCAGCATCGGTCTGGACCTGGGCGGCCGATTTGGCCAGGACCAGGCTCTGGGCTACCGCTTCAATGCGGCCTACGAAGACCTGGACCCGTACACCCGCAACACCACAGGCCACCGCCACCTGTGGGCCCTGGCCATGGACTGGCGCATCAGCCCCGACAGCAAACTGGAATGGGAGATCGAGCGCAGCGAACGCCAACAGTTGGGTGTGAATGGTTACAGCTTGTGGGAAGGTGCAACGGGTCTTCCGCCTGTGGTTGATGCAACAACCAACCTGACGCGTCAGTCGTGGTCCTTGCCAGGCATTTTTGCAGCAACAACGGGTTCGATCCGCTTCAAGCAAGCCATCGGTCAAGGATGGCTATGGAGCACGCAATACGGTGCCCAACGACTGAACACCGACGACCGCCTTGCCTTTGCTTTCGGTTGCGGTGGTCTCTGTGACCGCTTTTATGCCGACGGCAGTTTCGATGTCTACGACTACCGAAGTGAAAACGAACAACGGCGGACAGAGGCTCTGCAGACCAGTCTGGCCGGGCAGTTGCAACTTGCAGGTCTGAAACACCACGTCACATTCAGTGCACAACGAAGTCGCCAACTCGACCGACTTCAACCGACACAGCTCTACAGCTATGCGGGCACCAGCGCTGCCTACGGCAGTGCTGTCCCGGTTCAAGTGCTGGACCAGACCTACCCCAACACCAACCGCAGCGAGTACAGCACCGAATTGTCCGCGACAGATCGGCTGGAACTTTCTGCCAAGACGTCTGCATGGTTCGGACTGCGCCATACCCAAAGTGATCGCAACACCGTCTCACTCGATCCTTCCAACCCGAACCCCAAAAACCAAAACACCGGATTCACCACGCCATGGCTTGCGCTTTCACACGAGACCATCAACGGGTCAACGGTCTACGCGTCCTATGGCGAGGGGGTCGAATTGTTCGCGGCCCCCAACAACGCCAACTATGCCAATGCGGGTCAGTTTTTGGGCGTCCAACGAAGCAAGCAGGCTGAACTGGGTGCCAAAGGCCAAGTTGGCCATGCACTGAGCTGGAATACGGCACTGTTTCATATCGCACGCCCCTTGGCATACGACTACGCGGGTGAACGCATCGTCGATGGCACTCAAACGCACAGCGGTCTGGATGCGGGACTCCAATGGCACCAACAACAGTGGCTGCTTGCAGGCCAGATGCAATGGATTCACGCACGCATCTCAGGCACATCAATCAACACGGACTTGAATGGGTCCACGCCACTCAACGTGCCCAACTACACCCTGCGTGCCATGGCCCAATACCGCTTTGCCGATGTGCCCGGCTTGCGCACCAGTTTGCGCTTGATCCATGAAGGCGCTCGCCGCGTGACCGAGGATGGCCGCATCAACCTGCCCAGCTGGACGACGCTGGATTTCGCTGCACATTACGACACACGCATCAGTGGCACACGAACCCAATGGACCTTGGCCGTCGACAACCTGGCCGACCACCATTACTGGCGTGAAGCGCCCAAGCAATTCGGCCATTACTATTTGTACCCAGGGGCCCCCAGGACGCTGCGCATGGGGGTGAAAGCGAGCTTCTGAAATCGAGGCGACAAGATTTTTAAAAAATCTTGCGCCTCCTCTCAAAAGAGGCCAAAAATCTCTCTATAATTCAAAGCTATTCCTCGATAGCTCAGTCGGTAGAGCGCCGGACTGTTAATCCGTAGGTCCCTGGTTCGAGCCCAGGTCGAGGAGCCAAAAAGACAAGCCTCTGCATTCACGTGCAGAGGCTTTTTCTTTGGTGTTTTAACGCGCGAAAACGTGCATCACTGCATCGCGCTGGTCTGCGCCCTGAGAGCGCTTGCACCGCATCAACGCGGTTGACCAAAATCGAGGTTGTTGCAGGCCTCGCACTCTTCTTTGAAGACACCCAGTTTCACCAGCAACGCGTGGACTTCGCAGCCCAGGCAATAACCCAGCACCGCTTCCAGCCACATGAAGCCCAGGCACACCCAGACCATCACCAAAGGCAACCAGCGTGGCAAATATTGTTCGGTGGTGGGCAACATCTCGTTTCGGAAAATGAAGTTGACGGCCGCTGCCAATTTTTCCGGGTGAAAAAACGCCAAGCACACGCTGATCATCGACGCACCAATGGTCCAGGCAAATCTTTTGGGAGCCAAAGGTTTCCACACAGGCCGCGCACGCCGGGCCAGCAGCGTGGACAGCCAGATGGTGGGGGACAAGTAAGAGGTTTTCACGCTCATGCCGGCGAGCATTTCAAACAAGGCATAAAACAGCAACCAAGTTTGCACCGTGTAGTCATAGGTTCGGCGCACGGCTTCCACCATGTAAAGAATGCGGTTATCAAAGTCGAGTTCAAACGTGTCTTTGATCACTTCACCGGTCACGATCCAGCGACTGCCAAACACGATGTCCCACAAAGTGAACGCCATGAAAATCGGTATGGCCAGCATGATGCCGGCGCGGATGCGAACCGCGGTGTCGTTGATGAATGGCGTGACATCGTCACGGCTTCTGAACCAGAGCAACGCCACGGAATGTCCAGAGGCCAAACTGTTGGAATCAGCCATGTGTCTCCCTTTCACTTCAAAAATCAAAACGCTTCTTTTTCAGCCTCAAGATACGCCAACCCGTGTGCGGGTCAAGCCGCATAACCCTGATTGGGCAAACCGCCCGTGATTTTGGGTGCATTGAGCTTGCGGGGTTTGACGCGGCCACCGGGCTGCGTCTTGAGCCAGGTCTCGACCACTTCCCACACGGGCTTGTTGCCTTGCGTGCGGGCCTCTTCGGCCACAGGCGCCCAACCGGCCACTTTGTACTTTTTGCCCGCCTCGATCAGTTGGCCATTCAGGCGCATGTCACCGATGCGTGACCCCATCTTGCCCAAGGGGTTGCAGCTGTAGTTCAAACCACCCACGCGCACCATGTCACCCCCTTGCTGGTAGTACGGGTCGGGGTTGAACAGGTTGTCACACACGTCTTCCAGAACCGTCTTGATGGTCTCGCCCGTCATCTCGGTCACCGTGGCATAAGAGTACGTGGTGGCCGTCATGTCCAGCAACCATTCGCGGGTGATGGCCTGGCCCGGCAACAAGGAGGTGCCCCAGCGGAATCCTGGCGAGAAGGCGATTTCTGCGCCCTGCACATCCAACAAGGCATCGACCAGCAACTGATCGCCTGTGCCGTTGAAGTTGCCTCGGCGGTAGAGCAAACCTTCCGAGATGCCCAGCTTCTCGGACAGCTTGGCTTCGTAAGGTGCGCGGATCTTGGTGATCAAGGCGTCCATGTCCTTGTCAGCGGGCAACATGTTCGAGAACACGGGCAGCAGTTTGTAGCGGAAATCGCTGACTTTTTTGTCTTTGACATCAAAGTCGAGCACCCCCAGAAACTTGCCGTTGGAGCCTGCATTGGTGACGATGGTCTTGCCCCCCTTGTTGGACACCAGCGTCGCCACCGGCATGCCATCGTGCGTGTGACCGCCCATGATGGCGTCGATACCGCTCACGCGGCTGGCCATCTTCAGGTCCACATCCATCCCGTTGTGGCTGAGGACGACGACCACCTGCGCACCTTTGCCGCGTGCTTCGTCCACCATCTTTTGCATGTTGTCGTCCTGGATGCCAAAGGCCCAGTCGGCCACCATGTAACGGGGGTTGGCAATCGGGGTGTAGGGGAAAGCCTGACCGATGATGGCGCAAGGCACGCCATTGATTTCGCGGATCACATAGGGCTTGAACACCGGGTCACCAAAATCATTGGTCTTGACGTTCTGCGCCACAAAATCGACCTTGCCAGCGAAATCCTTCTCCACGATTTCCTTGACACGCTCCATGCCCAGGGTGAATTCCCAATGCCCCGTCATCACGTCCACACCCAGCAATTTGCAAGCATCCACCATGTCTTGACCGTTGGTCCACAAGCAGGTGCCCGAGCCTTGCCAAGTGTCACCCCCGTCCAGCAGCAATGCACCGGGACGACTGGCTTTCATGCGCTTGACCAAGGTGGCCAGGTGGGCAAAGCCGCCGACCTTGCCATAACGCTTGGCCGCCTTTTCATAGTCCAAAGACGTCAAGGCATGCGCCTCGGCGGTGCCGGGACGGATCTTGGCCACATGGAGCAAGTGCTCCCCCACCAAGTGCGGCAGATGGCCCTGCATGGAACCAATGCCCATGTTGATGCTGGGTTCACGGAAATAAACCGGCTTGAGCTGCGCGTGGCAATCGGTCATGTGCAAAAAAGACACATTGCCGAATTTGGGAATGTCATACAGGCCATTGGCCGCAGTCGCCGCACTGGCTTCTGAAAATCGGCCCATGCTCATGCCGGCCATGGTGCCAGCGCCCATCACTTGGATAAATTCACGTTTGGTCAGATTCATATTTGCGTTCACTGATGTATTGACGGCAAAAAAACCCGGTCAAGCCGGGTTTCAAAAAAGTCACTGGTTGACTGGCGACTTGGGGTCGAGCAACAAGCCGACGAGGTGGCGAACTTGCGTCTCGTTCAAGATGCCCATATGCCCCGCGCGAGGCATGTTGGAGCAGGCGTTGTACGCCTTGGAATTCCAAATTTTCCCCCAGGTGTACGTCACGATGGCTTGGCTTGCCGGGCTCTTGGGGTCTGTGACGCCGCGGATCTTGCCGTAGTTGTACAAACTGGGGCCAATGGTGCCAAAAGAAATTTCCTCTTTGCTGATCTGGTGGCAGTTGTAGCAGTTGCCGCCGTTGGCACTGCCCTCTTTGTCCGTCCAGGTCAGGCCACGGCCACTTTGCGCGATTTTTTCGCCCTCTTTCCAGTCACCGATGAATTGGCCATTGGATGGCCATTTGATCGCTTTCAAGTTCATCTCTTCGATGGCTTTGGCCGTCTTCTCGTTCAGCGGTTGGCCTGCCACATCGGCAGCACTGCAGGCACGGTTGGTTTCGTCTGTTGCCGTGATGCGGTCCACTTTCACAGCACCCTGATCACGGAACGATGCCTTGACAACGGCATCGGTCAATTGATTCAGTTCAGCCACCGAAGGCACGGAAGCACAGCCGACAGCGGCCAGGGCCACCGCCAAAGAGGCCCAAGCGATTTGCGTGTTCTTTTTCATGGTGTGTCTCCTCGGATTCAACGCTTGATTGCAGGGGCGATGGATTTGGCACCCTTGCTGTTCACGCCCAGGTAAACCCCCAGCGCAATGGTGGCATCGCTGGCAAAACCAGGATAGGGAAAGCGCTGCTGGCGGTAGCAATCGTTCAAACGTTGCTGCATGCCCCACATTTGTCCGTTGGAAACACGGTAAGCAGGCCATGCGGCAAATCCAATGCCATCACCCGGATTTTTGGTCAGGTTGGGCAGATCCTGCAAACGGATGCGCTTACCATCTTCACCGTGACAAGATGCGCAAGAGAAATCGTGCGGACCACCGCGTTGGAAGAACAACCGTTTGCCCACTTCGTAAAAATTCTTTTCAGTGGCATGGGCCTGCGACAGATTGAATTTCATGTCCTTGGACTCGGCGGAAATCCAGGCGGCCAAAGCGGTCACATTGTTTTGCTCGCCCTTGCCGAAAGGCGTTTTGGCGATCTCTGCGACATTGAAACCCTGCAAAGTTTCCATGCAAGTCAGCAAACGGGATTCGAGGTCTTGCACCCGCTGGGTGTCGGAAAAATAGCGCGGCAATTCGACAAAAACACCTTTCACAACACCAGGACCCTTGCCCAAATCGCATTTTTCAAGCGTGGCATTTTTGGGCCCCCTCGCCTTTTTCCAGAGGTCTTCGCCCTTGGCTTCAAACAGTTCGGCGGGGTTGCCGTCTTGCAACATGGCACGGTATTCGTCAATGCCTTGGCTGGCCGTTTTTTGCGCCAGTGCAGGCAGGGTGCACAGCGCGAAAGCCGCTGCTGCGCAAAGGGTCGATGCTGTTTTCATTGTCACCTCTGTTGGTATTCTTGAAACGAAAAAAGGGTGAAGCCCAAAAAACTTCACCCCTTGAAGCACGCCAATGCTATCAAGACACCGTCGCCTCGTCTGTGCGGGTATCGCCCTTGTTGTCTTTCCAGGTCACGGCGACTTTGTCACCAGACTTGGCACCCTTGATGGCGAACTGCATAAAGGGGTTCTTCGACACGGCCGGGCCCCACTCGGCGGACAGCACGGGCTTGCCGTTCAAAGTGGCGGTGACTTCCTGGATGAACCAGGCTGGAACCAGTTTGCCAGCTGCGTCTTTGCGCTGACCGGACTCCATCTCGTGGCTCATGAGAACACGGACGGTGGCTTTGCCGCCTGAGGCTTGGGCACGAATGCGCATGGGATCTGCCATTTTTTTCTCCTAATCTTTCAGTGGTTCTGTAGCAAAGCAGTCGGGCGATTAACCGCCGCAACCACCCAAAGTGACTTTGACTTCTTTCTTGGCGAAGAGCGCCTTGCCATCGGCCATGATGGCCACAGCATAAACGTCCGACGACTGCCCCATCTTGGCACGGGTTGCAAAGTTGGCTTCAACCGCATCGCTGACATGGAACATTGCCACCAGAGCGGCCGGGTTCTTTTCAACCAGGATCAGCAACTGCTTGACACCGGCCAAAGAAGTGCTGGCACCCAATGGCACCACGGCACCGTTTTCAGCGATGTCCGGACCAGTGATGGTCACGTCCTTGCTCTCTGCCAAGCTGGCTGCACCATAGGCCTTGGCTGCATCTTGCACCGATTTGGCATCGAAGCCGGCCTTGTTGAACGCGGCCTGAGCGAACTGGGGAAAGCCAGCCGTGGCCAGCAAGCCAGCCACCACAGCGCTTTGCTTGAGTGTCTCGCGACGAGTTTGCATCTGAAATCTCCTTGATGATTGAATGATGCTAAAGAAATTGGTTCAACCGTGCCACGGGGTTATCCCGTCTCACTTGCTGGCCCCCTTGGAAATCCATTCGGCGATTTTCTGGGCGTCTGCACTGGGCAGCGTCTGTGGCGGCATGGGGATCGGACCCCAGACACCAGAACCACCGGCCTTGATTTTGCCAGCCAAATAGTCCACTTTCCCGGCGTACTTTTTGGCAACTTCGTTGAAGCCGGGGCCCACAATTTTCTTGTCAACCCCATGGCAAGCTGTGCAACTGTGTTTGTTCAGCAGCGCCATCGCCGCTTTGCCCTCTGAATTTTCTGCTTTGGCCGCCACCGCGGTGGCGGCAGGTACCGCAGAAACAGGCGTTCCCGCTTTGGGTTCTGGTTTGGTGGTATCGGCGCCACGCTGTTGACCAACCAAGCGATTTTGCTCTGCCAGATTACCATGTGCATTGCGTGCAAAGTCAGGCAAGAACGAGGCCACTTTGGCCTCTGGCTTGCAGTCATTCATGCAAATCTTGTTGTCGGTATCGGGTTTTTTGGCACCGCCAAACTCGTTGCCGGGCCACATTGCATGCTGGGTTTGCATGCCATTGCGGTTGGGCATGCGGTTTTGCACCTCCGCGATGTTTTTATCCGACAACGTGAAGTTTTCAGGCACCACGTTGGCCAGGTTCAACAAAAACGCCGTCACACCGTACACCTCATCAGGCGTCAAGGTCTTGGGATTGGTCCAGGGCATGGCCCGGTTGATGTAGTCCCACAAGGTGGAAACGGTTGCCACTTTCATGATGGTGGTGCGGCCAGGATAGTCCGTGCGCGACAAATTGGCGACACGACCGGTCTTGATGTCCTCTGCCGAGGTGCCTCCGATCAACGGGCTGAACACTTCATTGGACTCACCGAACACACCATGGCAGTGGGCGCACTTGGCCTCCCACACATCCTGGCCACTGGCGACCGAACCCGATCCTGCAGGCAAGCCTTTGAAGTCAGGACGGACATCAATGTCCCATTTGGCCACTTCCTTGGGCGTCGCATCACGACCCACACCCGGGTACTTGGAAGCCTGTGCAGAAGCCAGGCTGGCCACAGCCAACAAAGCTGCCGTCAAAACGGCGTTACGAAACCTGGACATTTTTCACCTCACCGTTTTCCTGAACCAACCACGACTGGATGGCGTTGTTGTGGTAAATCGAGCGTGTTCCGCGCACACCGCGCAATTGTTGGTAGGTCGGCTGCACATGTCCTGTTTCGTCCTGTGCGCGACTTTGGATGATGGCGGGCTTGCCATCCCAGATCCAGTTGAGGTTGAAACGTGTCAGCGCCTTGGACAGCACGGGCGTTTCCAGGCGTGCTTGACGCCAGTTGCGGCCGCCATCGGTGGAGACATCGACACGCTTGATCTTGCCTTTGCCCGACCATGCCAAACCCGTGATGTTGTAAAAGCCTTTGTCCAGCAACACCTGACCGCCCGAAGGCGTCGTCACAACGCTCTTGACTTCCTGGATGTTGGTGTACTGGCGGTGCAGGCCACCGGGCTGCAGGTCAATGTAGTGAACGGCCTCGTCTTTGGCCGCATAAGGTTTGTCACCCACTTCAATGCGGCGCAGGTACTTGACCCAACTCACGCCTTGCACACCCGGCACAATCAAACGCAAGGGGTAACCGTTTTCTGGACGCAACATTTCACCGTTCTGACCATACGCCACCAGCACCTCACCCGAAGTGATCAAGCTCATGGGGATGGTGCGGGTCATGGCAGAGCCGTCGCCGCCTTCAGCCAGCACAAACTTGCCATTCTTCAAATCAGCGCCCGCCAGTTCGAGCAAGGTGATCAAGGGCACACCCGTGAACTCGCTGCACGACAACATGCCGTGCGTGTATTGCACGGTGGGCACGGCCACATTGCCCCAATCGACCGCGGTGTTGGCACCACATTCAATGAAGTGAAAGCGCGACACCGATGGCAAACGCATGATCTCGTCCACGGTGAACACCATGTTCTTTTGCACCATGCCATTGATCATGAAACGGTGCTTGGACGGGTCAATGTCCCACCACCCCTGGTGGTGACGCTCGAAGTGCAAACCGCTGGGCGTGACGATACCGAACAAGGACTGCAGTGGCGCGAACGACACGGACGCTTGCGTGGTTTGCGTCAAGCCAGGGCTTTGACGTCGCTGCAAGTTCGCTTCGTACTTGGACGGTTTGCCATAGCCCTCAACGGCCACACCTTGACCCAAGCCCGTGGCATGCTCGGGCAGATTCAAAATATGGGGATCACCACCCTCGGTGGGCACCGGATTGCCCTGGGCCATGGCCATGGGCGCAGCAGCACCGGCGGCCGCTGCAGCAAATGCGTGGCGAATGAAATCACGACGGCCTTTTTTGCCTTCGGCAAAGACCTCTTTGATCCCACCTTGTGTCAGGAAGTTTTCCGGTGCTTTTTGCACCCTCCCCGAGTTGATGTTGTCTTCTTTCACACGAACTCCTCATTTTGAGTTGTCAATTCACGACCGCGACGATGTCGATTTGCGAAAACACAGCACGGCAAATTGCTTTGCCGACCCGTCGAAAACCTCGTCGATCTCATCCCCTATGCGCCGCCTGCCATCAAGTTAATATATTCGAATTTACGAATATATACGATAGATTATTAACCTGAATCAGGAATTACACCGACCAACGGATCTGATCGGGACAAACCCCGATCAGACACGCAAACAAATGCAGGCTCAGAATTTCCAGCCGTATTGCACACCCAGCGATTGCTGAGACATGCGGATGGTTTCGGGTGTTTGAGACAGTGCAGAGGTGCCAGTGACACTGTTCTTGGGCGCGACCATATAGGCCAGAGTCAGATCCGATTTGTCATCCAATCGGTAGGTTGCACCCAAGGTGTAGTGGTCCGTGACAACACCAGGCGCCAGGATGTTGAAAGTGACGTTGGCACCACTGACGGGATTGCTGGTGTGGTTGTATCCCGCGCGCAGCGTCAAGCTTTGGCTGTGTTTCCACTCCACCCCCACTTTGACCACATTCACATCAGCCCAACCGAAACCTGGCCCGTTGTCCGCCCCCAAAGGACCTCCTTGGGTCATTTGGTTGCCAATGGCCTTGACCTTGCTGTAGTTGATGCGCTGGTAATCCAGCGCCAACATGACTGCTGGTGAAGCTTGTATGGAAACACCCAATGCGTAGTTTTCTGGAATGTCAAAATCACCCGCCTCGGCAAACAACTGCGCATACTTTTTGAAGCGGCTCATGTTGATTTGGGGTGAGTAAGACAAACCCCATCGGGTGGTGTCATTCACTTGCGCGGTGTAACCCACACGAACCCCCAAACCCTTGCTGGCGTCATTGCCGTTGTCCGTGGTGTTGGTGGCATAGCTACTTTGACCCGTCCACTGCGGGTTGCCGGCAAACGCCTGCAAGCCGGATGCCTTGAACTGCTGGACCACCAGCAAAGGTGAAACGCCGACGGCACTGGTTTCGGACAATTTGTATGCAAAGGTGGGGGCCACGATCAATTGCATCAAATTGACACCCAGCTTGCTGCCGCCACAAAGCATGTTGTTTGCCGGACCACCACCCGTGCAATCAAAACCTGTCGCGTCATAGTCGGTGTTCATCCCCCCGTTGCCATAGACAGACAAGCCAACCGCTGTAGTGGGGCTGATCTGACGGCTGTAGCCGAACTCAGGGACGACAAATGCACTGCTGCCACTTTCCACACTCCCATTCATTCCTGCCGTCTGCCCCGTGCCGCCAGTCCGGGTGGCCCCTCGCTTGGGCATGAACAGATTCGCGCCAACTTCAAAACGGTTGCCCGAGAATGCCGCCAACGCGGGGTTGTTGGCACCCGCAAAGGTATTGCCCGTCACGGCGACAGAAGCACCGCCCATGCCCAAAGACTGCATGCCATAGCCATGCGGAAAGTAGCCATCGGTCGCCCACGCAGCCGAACTAGTTGCCAGGACTGCCGCAACCACAGTCGCGCGCAATGTGTGTGTTTTTTTCATGCTTGTCTCCTCGTTGTTTTCAGATGATCAGAACTCGCCCTTGGAGCCGCGCTCCATCATTTCCCAGATGGTGTCGCGCACGGCTTGCGCTTCTTCTTTCAGAGGAGATGGCAACTTGCGCCCCATCTTGACCATCATGTCCATGTTGAGGGTGTACATCCAAAGACCGTCTTCTTTTTCAACCACGGAGATGCGGCAAGGCAAATAGGCCGCCATGTGGGGGCTGAAATCCACCATGCGCCGTGCCGTGGTGGGGGTGCAAAACGAATACACCGTCAGCAATTTCTGCTTTTGACCTGTACGTGCTTCGAGCTCTTTGGACAGCGGCAATGTCCCCACGTCTTTCATGTTGCGTTCAGTGGCGACTTGCTTGAGCACTTGCTCCACTTCATTGGCCGTGATCCCCGGTTTGACTTTGCGCTCCCAGGTCGTGGCCACAGCAATGTCGCCATTGCCTTCGATCCAACGATCCCACATGCGACCGGCTTCAGCCCCGGCACCTGTTTCAAGTTTTCCCAAGGTCGCGATGGTGCCGCAACCCGTCAGCCAAACCGAACTGGCCAGTACCCCCCATTTCACCCAAGTCCAAGATGCGCGCATGTGTTTCTCCTTCAGATGTGCTGCAAGTCAACGTGGCGTCCATGCCCATGCACTGACACCGCTTGACCTGGATCATCCAATACATAAAAAATGATAAATATAGGAAATACCCTATATAAGCGATGATTTATTTAAATTTGTAGTGGTCTCTGTTCAACACCCCCGCCACAGCGTTGACTTCTTCGGGGAACATGCCCATGTTCAGTTCTGTGTTGCACTGCTCGACCATCCCCCGCAACAGCCCCGCCGTGTTGATGCGCCCTTGCGGCTTGTAAATCGCACTGCCGTCACCCGGCACTTTGGATGCGTGGCATTCAACGCACTTGTGTTCTTCGATCAATTTCTGCCCCAACTTGAGGTCGGCATCTTTGAAGATGGAAGCTTGGGCGTGCAGGGCCCCAGAGGCAAGGGCCAGCAGGCTCCACACCATGGATTTCGTGAAAATTTGCATGGGATTCATCCAATAAAAAACCGCTCCCAGGTGACCCAGGGAGCGGCAAAAAAATCACAGGCACCGAAAGCGCTTTTCAACTTCGCATCCAGCTGCCTACCTTTGGAAAATGCATCACTTGGCGCCAGCCAGAACCCATGCCGCCAAGGTTTTGGCATCGGCATCACTCAAAGCAGCTTGCGCGGGCATGGGGACAGGGCCCCATTTGCCAGAACCACCGGCCTTGATGCTTTTGACCAGTGTTGCCGCAGCATCTTTTTGACCTGCATACTTTTTGGCAACGTCTTGGTAGGCAGGTCCCACCACTTTCTTGTCCACGGCATGGCAGGCCATGCACGCATTTTTCTTGGCCAAATCCAAATTGGCAAAGGCAGGCGTCACAAACAACGCAGACACGGCGACAAAAGCAGAAATGAATTTCACAAGAGCTCCTTGGGTCAAATATAAACAGCTGCTAATTTAGCGCAAAACACGGACAAACCCAACAGATCTGCGGGCATGCCAGCTCAGGGATTTCACTGATCGAAGCACGCACAAACCACCGTTGTCATGCCGGATGTTCACTCAAAAGAGGTGGGTTCAGGTTTGACAACCGGCTTGCCCGCTGCCTGCCAAGCGTCAAAGCCGCCTGCGATAGAGCGGACATTCAAATAACCCATCGTCTGCATGGTTTGTGCTGCGAGTGCCGCGCGGCCACTGGTCTTGCAATACAGAACAACGTTCAGGTCGCGCGATTCGAGTACTGGCGAACCACTCAATTTGAATTCAAGCAAGCCGCGCGGCACCAACATCGCGCCGGACAGATGCCCTGCAGCAAACTCATCTGCTTCACGCACATCCAGCAAAACATCGGCCGCAAGGATCGCCTTTTCTGCGTCTTGCAGGGGAATTTCCTGTGTGTGTTTTTTGGCTTCAGTCACCAAATCATGTGCTGTTTTCATCTGGATATCTTTCAATGTTTTGGCGCTGACACGGCCTTGAGATTCGCGTCCATGCCGCCTTTGGCTTTCCACTCGGCATAGCCGCCCTGAAGGATGCGCACATTTTCCCAACCCGCTACACGCAGGGCGAAACCGGCTTGTGCGGACAGACTGCCGGTATTGCAATAAAGCAAAACCGTCTTGTTTTTGGGAATCTGCGCCGACTGGGCCAGCACCTGCCGCCATTCGATATGAACAGCCCCCGGAATGTGGTCTTTGCCAAATTGACTGGCATCCCGTGTATCGATGACCATCATCTTGGCGTATTCGTCTTTGGGAATTTGCTCCGAAAAAATCGTGCCGCCCCCGTAATCCACAAACTCCAGATAGGCCGACATTTCGTCCACAACCACCGCCTTGGCATCTGCGGCCCAAGCAGCATGACTGCCCCATGCGCCCAGAAACGATGCGGCGACAACGAAGACCCGATGAGCGTGCGAGATATGCATGGGGATTTCCATAAGTTTTCACGAATATACTAAATTTTTCAATCCGGCGCGTGAATGCGCTGAAGTATCCCGGATGCCCACTCAGGCCATCAGCATTTTTTCATCCAAAATTTCGTAACGCCTTCCCTGCTTGTCGCACGCTTTCAAAGCACCATCACGTACCAGGCCAGAAATTTCCCGACTCACGGTTTCCAGCTTGAGATCAAGCATGGCGCCCATGTCATCACGTGCAAAAAGAGCCGTGAATTGCGCCTGTTCAGGGTCACGCATTTTCAAGGCCAAGCTGGCCACGCGCTGGCGAGCAGAGCCAAAATTCAATTCGGCCAACCAATCATCTGCATCCTTCAAGGCTTGCTGCCACTTCTGCATCAACCTCATGTGCAAGCGTGGCGAGTTGGCAAAGAGATGGTTGATCACCGACAAAGGAATCCGGCAAACACTGACCTCCACCATGGCAACAGCTTCACTGTCATAGCGCCCTGTCA
>ERZ1292633.419-Hain-H41-02um-R1-419-length-51178-cov-169_pt1 | contig 51178 bp, 55 predicted proteins | sample MGYA00564406_ERZ1292633 | MGnify/ENA primary metagenome ERZ1292633 (study PRJEB36523, sample SAMEA6512639) | groundwater metagenome | collected 2019-01-08 | study: AquaDiva: Metagenomics assemblies of 32 groundwater samples | reverse complement strand
TAAACCGGACACTTCACGTGCTACAAAAACCGGACAGATGATGTGCTAGCTACACGGTTCGTAGTCCTCGGTGCGACGCCAGCTCGGGTGTGGTAGCATATAAGGGGGATGTGCGCTCCTCTCTGACGCTGCGATGTTCAGACCCATTCCAGAAACGACGCTCCTCCGAAGGATTCCGTATCGGCTGATCGCGTCCGTCCTTTTGATTTTAGCCCTGGTTGTCGCCGTCATTCTGCTCTTCAGTCTGGAACGCGACAAACTCCTCCTGCAGGATTTCAGCGAGGGCAAGAGGATTCCCACGGAACTCTTTTCGGCTCTGTGGCAGTCGCGGAACGACCTGATCGTTGTGGCGCTTCTCGTATTCTTGGTGAGTGCGATCGGAATCGCGGCAGTCATCACGTTTCTGCACTACGACAGTACGCGTCGCACACTTGAGGAGGTGAAGGGATTAGCGCGCAACATCTTGCAGAGTATCCCGACCGGCGTCTTAACCCTGAACCGATCCGGAGTGATCACAGCCGTCAATCCCATGGCAGAAGCGGTGTTGAAACGCTCAGGGGCAGATCTGTTGGGTCACTCGTACGAATCGGTCTTTGTGGAAGGCGATACCATTCGTGGAGCACTGGATGAGGCACTACACGCACACGAGTACTCGAGACAGAAGGATGTGCCCTACGGAACTCACGACGGGATCGTTCACAGCATCCGCATCGGTACCGCCGAATTGACTGGAGATGACGGACAACCGGCAGGCGTCATCTTGCAAGCTCAGGACGTCACGGAATGGCTGGCGCTCGAACGGCGTGTGCTCGTTGCGGAAAAACTCGCCGCGCTCCATACCTTGTCCGCCGGCGTCGCCCATGAACTACGGAATCCGCTGAGCGCGATGGATTTGAACCTGCATCTGCTCGATGAAACATTGAAAGAACGGGGTAGGCTGGCACAGGACGTGGCGCACTATCTTCAAGTCGTGAATGCCGAATGTCGACGTCTCTCCGTGATCTTGGATAACTTCATGAAGTTTGCGCGTCCCACCTCAATGGGTCTCCATGAAGTGGACTTGCGAACGGTCATCGCACACATCATGGCACTGATGCACTTCGAGGCACAAGAGCGGAAGATCCAACTGGAGGAACGGGTTGAAGAAGCATTACCACCAGTATTTGGGGACGAGACACAAATCAGCCAGGTCCTCGTCAACATTTTGGTCAACGCGTTTCAGGCCATGCCCGATGGCGGCCGGTGTTCTATTGCCACGCAGGTACAGCAAAATGCCGATGCTCGCTGGGTGGAGGTCGTCGTGTCCGACACGGGGATCGGCATCAAGCAAGAAGACCTGTCGCATCTGTTCGAGCCGTTCTACACCACGAAGGCTAGCGGTACAGGTCTCGGCCTGGCCATTGCCTATCGAATTATGCAGGACCACGGCGGGACCATTCGTGTTTCCAGCGTGTCTGGAAGTGGGACCACTGTGGTCATGCAGCTTCCCGTGGCTGCCGGAGCCCTTGAGAAGCTTGGGGTAGGGTCATGACGAACACCGCGCAGATCCTCGTTGTCGACGACGAGGTGAACATTCGCAACGCGCTGGTGACCCTCCTTGAAAGGAAGGGATATCAGGCCCGAGGTGCAGGGGCAGCGGAAGAGGCGCTGAATCTGCTTGAAAAGACCAGCATGGATTTGGTGATTACCGACTTGCGCATGCCGGGAATCGGCGGGCTGGAATTTCTGGGGAGGCTGCGAACAAAATGGCCCGGCACAGAAGTGGTGGTCATGACGGCCTATGGATCCATCGAAACCGCCGTGGAAGCGATGCGGGCCGGAGCCTACGATTATCTCACCAAGCCCATCGATCGCGAGCGGTTTTCCATTGTTGTGGAGAAAGCGCTCGAGCGACACCGTCTTGCCATCGAAAACCAGCAACTCCGGGATCGACTCGAAACAAGAACGCGTTTCGATCAACTGGTCGGCGAAAGCGAACCAATGCAGCACGTCTATCATCTCGTAGAGATGGTGGCGGCAAGCGACGTGACCGTGTTGCTCACAGGCGAAAGTGGAACCGGGAAGGAACTCGTCGCCCGAGCGATCCACCACAAAAGCCCGAGGGCCGATGGGCCGTTTATTACCCTGAATTGCGGGGCATTACCTGACGCGCTCTTCGAGAGTGAGTTGTTCGGCTATGAGAAAGGCGCCTTCACCGGCGCGATGGCCACCAAGGCCGGACGGTTCGAGCTGGCCGACGGCGGCACGTTGTTGCTAGATGAAGTTGGTGAACTCTCGCTGAAATCTCAAGTCGATTTTTTGCGCGTACTGGAAACCAAGGAGTTCAGGCGTTTGGGTGGAACCAAGCTGATTACGGTCGATGCCCGCATCATCGCCGCCACCAATCGCAATCTTGAGGAAGCGGTCAAGCAAGGCGCGTTTCGCGAGGATCTCTTTTATCGACTCAATGTCGTCCCCATTCAATTGCCGCCGCTGCGCGAACGCAGAGACGACATTCTCCTCCTTGTTGAGACGTTCCTGCCAAAATTTTGCGCGCAGCATCAACGAGCACCGAAGGACGTCTCACGAGAAGCCATGCGGCTCTTACGGCTGTACGCCTGGCCGGGAAATATTCGACAACTCCGCAACCTGCTTGAACGGCTGGTCGTCACCGTGCGGGACCACACAATTCTCCCGGAGCACTTACCGGAGGAGATTCAAGTCAGCCGGGAAGACATCCGGACCATGGTCGTCACCCTCGGAAATCCTCTGGAAGAAATTGAGAAAGAAGTGATCCGACGGACGCTTGTCGAAGTCACCAACCACCGCGAGAAAGCCGCCAAGCTGCTCGGTATCAGCCTGCGGTCCCTCCAGTACAAGATCAAAGAATACGGGATCCGCGAGTAAGGATTCCCCAAACCGCCATCTATTACATAACATCAAGCTTCCTCGTCACATCTCCTCCTTGATCTGCAATTCCTGCATATGTGCGATCAATTGCATCAAGATGTAACTGCGCGATCTGCAAAGAGACATCCGAGTTTGAGCTATTTGGTAAAGAAGGCCTGCGTGCAGATTTTGCAGATGACCAACTCCCTTGTCTTCTGATCATGACCTCCGCTTTGCCCAAGCTCCGAGGTTCCCGTTGTAAGCACACAATAAATCTACTGCTCTGTCCATTCACTTCTTGCGGCACTCAGTATGCAAGGATTCACTTTCAGGAACGGGAACCAATCAGTCGGACGTCACACAAGGCGGAAGAGAACGTGATTGTTGTGCCACAGATCACAAGGGCTGGAGTCGTCCTCGTCCTCTTATTGATGAACGGCTGTGGGCAACCGCCCGCCCAGCAGCTTGAGGCAGCCCAGAAGGCGGTCGACGATGCCAAAACTGCGGAGGCGGAGACCTATGCGAAGGACGATTGGATGAAATTGGAACAGGCGTTCGCCTTATCCAAGGATGAGTTGGCCAAGCAAGAGACGGTCTTCCCGATGTTCAGATTGTATGACGACGTGGGCGACATGCTGAGCACGGTAGTTGAGTATGGGGGGCACGTGGCAGCCAAGGCGTCGCAAAATAAGGAAGCAGCCAAGACAGCAGCTCTCGCGATGGAACAAGAGGCGCTGCGGGCCGTGGTGTCTGCCAAGAGACTGATGGCCAGAGCCCTGAGTGGGACAAAACGAGATGCGGGAGAAACAATCAGGCAGCAGGTCTCGGCATTAGAAGCGGGTTTCGCTGTGATACATGGGCTCATCGAGAACGGTGACTATCTCGAGGCGGAGATGCAAGCCAGGGCATTGACGGAGAAGGGAGTCGCAGTCTCTAGAGAGATTCAAAGTGCTACCGAGAGGGCCACAGGGAAAAAGCCAAAAACCCATGCGTAACGGATGACAAGGACTTTTTGAAAATCTAGTCATGGAGGCAGTGTTTCCCATGCCGAACATTTCGATCACGGTGAGGGCGCTCGTTGTCTTGCTCATGGAGATGATTTTTTAAACTGGTTTCTTGGGACGGCCGGAGCCATGTTGATGATTCGTGAGCAGCAGATCGGGTTGTTGAAGGTGATTGAGTGCCTGGCGGCAATTATTTTCGTGGCTGGAGCCCTGGCCTGGGGCTGGTATCTGACTCTTGTGGTTTGGCTCATCCTGGTAATCCTTCCCTATACCACGTTGCGGGTCAGACGACATTTTGAACAAGAGAATGATCTGTCTCGTCGTCTTCGCCAGACCATTGGGAAGGAGAAATCAGGATCGCAAGAACAGATCTTAGGCCGGTAGAGCCAGGGCATTATAGGAACAACGCTGTCGATCCTTCAGATATCCAAGCGACCGGGCCACTTCGAGGTAGCGTTGTTCATCGGCACTCATTGTCCTTATGCCAGCCTCGTGCTGCGGATGGTCCGAGCTGAGACGAATTGCCTCACGGTTGCGTTTTGTCATGACATTCATGAGGACGCAATGCTCAGCGTACAGGACCTTGATGTGAAACAGATGGACCAAATCATCGAGATCTTCAAGCCGTACGGAAAGACATGGGAATTGACATGCCAAAAGACGGGAAAGTCGTGCGCCTGACCGGCAGGCAAATTCGAGCGAATCACGGGATCAAGCGAGTGAACCCACTGCCAGCATAGCGATCGTGAAGACAGGCAGGAGAAGGAACAGTCGGAACAAGTGAGGAGGATGGTCATGAGCGTGGCATCAACAAGGGAACCTGTATTACCTCCTCGATCGCCGAAGGAGGATTGGCTTGTCCAACTCGCTCGGCTTCAAGAACTGCTGGCCGCCTGCCCCAGCGATCTCCTTTCGCGATGCGAACTGGCAGCACTCCTTGAAACGATGGACATGTACGAAGAGGCCTTGGTCCACTGGAAAGTGGTCATCGATCTTGATGCGAACCATCTCATCGCACGGGAAGGGCTCGTTCGCTGTCATCAGAAGACGGGGCATCACTTTACAACCCGCACAATGCGGAGGAGCGTATGACCACGATCTGGGGTCGTCTCGAACAAATTGCCGAGGGGCGTCCTGAGGGTCGGTGGGTTCAAGTCAGAACGGCCATGCCGGGAAATGGGGCAATCCTCACTCGCATAGTCATCGGTGAACAAACGCGCATTGCGAGGGGAATCGAACAGATGGCCCTTGCCAATCTTCGAGAAGGAGAGGTTGTGGGAATCACCTTTCGTGCGGCTCGCGCAGGTCTTGTGAAGGCCGACACAATCTATGCCCGCCCGGAATTCGTGATGCGCGAGTCAAAATCACACTCCTCAGCATGGTCACAAACGAGCGCTCAGGGTTCCATGCAACAGGCCCCTGCTGGCCCTGAGTCGGTTTGCTGCTGCGCAGAGCAACCGAGTATCAACACCGGTTCCGGTGCGCTCGACGATATCCTTTTGACTTTGATGAGACTACCGCTTTGGACGGGGGCAGGAGAGAGTGTAGAGACGAACGCGAGGCTTCGCGAGTAGATCGACTCATCACCATTCACCTCAAGAGGGCACCCATGGCTGCAACGCGCAAGGCATCGGTCAAGAAAGGGAAGAAGAACCCAGCGGTCGGGAAAAGAAAGAAGACCAATAGACCGCGGAGAGCCCGCTGAACATGTCACGACATGCGGACATTGTTGTGGTGCAGCTGCCGAGAGGTGCGATGGCGTTGATGTGGGTGGACCTTGCTACGGGTACCGTGGCGACCAGCCATGCTGGACTGCAGGTGACAGTGCGCCGTGGCATCAAGGATTGGGCTGGTCATCTTGTGTTCCCACAAGACGGATCCATCTTTCTGTCTGCCGTGTACGACCATTTCTTTCTCAGCGGGTATTCCGTCCAGTGGTTGGGGTTCTCAGATCTCAAAATGGTCCAACGCACCTATCGTGTCTAGCACGAAACCAAACATTATGGCTCCATTGACGAGTTGGCTACCAGTTCGCTCCAATCAAGCATTCGATTTCGTCGTCAAGATTGTAGGAGCCCCCGCATCAGGGCTCGCACAAGGCTGGACCCGGATCGCCCGGTCGTTGGCCCGACAGGGGCTGTCGGTCATGACTCAAACAGGCCGGCTCAACGGAAGGTTCGGTGAATATGTCCTCGACATCCGTCTTGCCACCAGGCCGTTCTACTCGATGGGGCATGGATGCGATGTCCTGGTTTACTTGGGCAAGGCAGTTCCGGACTGTAGGCGTTTCGGACTTCAGCCTGGAAGCCTACTGCTGTGGGATCCGTCCTCCGATCCGCGATCATATCCGATGCTGCCCAGCGGTGTGGTTGCCTATCCAGTTCCGTTTAAGGCCCTTTCGATCCAGAGTAGGGAGGAACTCGACGGGAAAGGATGTGCTGCCCTCGGAGCACTTCTCCATGTGCTCGGCATTTCAGAGGACACCCTGCATGAATGGGCGGCTTCTGTCTCGGCGCCTCGATCATTTGCATCGGGCGTGGCGTTTGCTCGTGATGAAATCGAAAAGCGTGATGCCTATTCCATTCCGTCGGTCAGACCCGACGGCCGGAGTGGCCTGCTCCTCAGTTGCGAACAGGCCATCTTGTTGGGATATGGGGTGAGTGCGTGCCAATGCCGGACGGGATGTGAGATTGATCTCGTGACATCGCCGGCGCGGTGGACCGCGCAGCATCTGAGCCTCGCCGGACCCATGGTCTCCCTCCTGGCGAGCGACGGATATCCCGGCATGCAGGTCTATCGGGGCCCCCAAGGGAAAGTCTTGGCATTGCTCAGGGGAAACAATTCCGCGATGGCCTCGTGCCTCAAGGCCTTCAGAAGTCCGACAATCTTCGTAGCAGCCGACGTTCCTGACGTTATCCGTCTCGTTAAGGCGGGGCACCATCTGATTCGCAACGGATTGAGCGATGGTGTCGGCGTGCTGATCGAGGATGGCCTCGCCTCCCGTCAGCAAAGCATCGATACCTGGACCCTGGCTGATTGGATCAGGCCCCGGAACAGTTTCGATCCGGATCGCGATGGATTGGCTCAGTCCGACGCACAGAACACCATGATCGAGCGTGAGGGAGACGCTGAGGCAGACATTGGATTCGTCGCCTGGGGAACGGTGCAGGGGGTGGTGCGAGATGCCGTGGCTCTCTGCGGGAGTTTTGGGCTCAACGTCGCGGGGCTCTATCCAAGACGGATTATGCCGTTCCACCACGAGGACCTCGAGTCCTTCGCCAAAACCGTCGCCCGCCTCGTCATCGTCGAATCGAGCTGGACACAGGGCTATTGGAAGTGGATTCGCCCGCCTTTCTCATGCGACTACGCGACACTGACACCGCCGCAAGGTCGGCCACTGACACCGATGGATATTTTTCTTCGCGAGGGATTGGGCGCCGTATGAAACCACATAACCCCCCCCCAGAGGAAAGGAGTGATCGGAATGAAACCATACGAAATGACGGTAGGGCCTGAGGGATATCTTCCGCCGTCCGTTTCAGAACGGGGCGTGATCGGCCCTTCGAAAGGCGAGGGGCTTGTGATGGGGAAAAGGGTCCCAGAGTAGCAGGCAATCGATGAAGCGGCACGCCGTCTGATCCAGGCGAGGAATCCGACAATTTTCCCCGGTCCACTCGTGCTGTGGGCTTGGAATGAACAAGCGATTCGGGAGTCGAAAGTCATCAAGGCCCTGGCGGAAGCTGTTCCGGCCAAACTTATCCCCATGGCGGACTACCGTCCCCAATATCCCAAGATCATCGCGGAGAAAGAAATCAACCCGAACCATCCGAATCTCACCATCTGGAAAAACAAGATCGATGTCTGTCTCTTCGTCGGGGTCCACTGCCATCAATCCAATATCGGGCTCAAGATCATTCGTGGAGGCACGGATTGTTTCACGATCGCGCTGTGCACCTTCAGCGGTGACGACGAGGCACATATCACGATTCGCGACCTGACTGCCGATACGATTCAGCGCATCGCAGATTCGGTGTATCGTCAAAAAGGAACTCGCCCATCGTAGGCGAGTCTATTGCCGCATGCTATTACCCCAAGAGGAGTTGTTATGACGTGTCGTCGCTGGCTCTCTGCGACCCTATTCTCTGTTACGCTGGTAAGCACGATGTCTGTCTGGGCCTACGAAGAAACCACGGTGTTGGAAGGTGGAACCCTCACAGGGTCTGTGAAGCTAACCGGCCAAGTTCCGAAGCCCAAAGGTTACAACCTTACCACCTTGCCGGATCCCTTCTACTGCGGACGTATTTCCGATGGACAGGGCTGGCGCATCCTGCAGCCGTTCAATGTGGGACCGGCGGGAGAGTTTCGGGAGGTCGTGGTCTATCTGGAAGGAATCGACAGGGGCAAACCCTTCGACGAAAGAGGTGTGCCGCAGATTGAGGCGAGAGACTGCCTCTTTCTGCCGTTCACGACCATTGTGCGGGACCATCAACCAGTCACGGTGGTCAACATGGACCCGGTCATGCACGACATCCAAGCCTATGAGACATCACATTTGGGCGCACGCGTCCTCTTCAACGTCCCACTCCCGATGAATCCACAACATCCGCGTAACTTCAAGGATCGCAGCGAGGCCGCGCTGTATCACAAGCACATGGCCGGGGCGCCGATGAAAGAATTGGTCACGCTCAGCAAAGACCGCCAGGTCTTCGTCATGCAATGTGGTTTCCATGCGTACATGGAGAGTTGGGGCATGGCCGTCATGAATCCGTACTTTACCAAGACGGATGAGCAGGGTCGCTTCACGATCACCGATGTGCCCCCTGGCACCTACAAGCTGGTGGTATGGCATCCGTACATCCGCACGGTCAACGAGCAAACCGTCACGATTGCGACGAAGAGAACCACGGAAGCGATCCTCGCGGTCCCGGCACCGACCGGGCGGCTGTATGCCAACGAGGTGTTAGAGCATGACTACGTGCGGTATGGCGTGACAGCGGAGCAGAAAAAAGAGATCGAGCCGATGATCCACAAACAAGAACACTAAGGAGCGGGTCGTGCGCTGGAGGCGGAACGCTAAGCGGAGGGTCGACCGAATTACTCCGGACGTCTGGTTTAGGGTAAACAGGAGGCTGATCATGAAAGACAACGAAACGCAGGCCTGGCAGGCTTGGAAAATCACGTGCTACACGGTGCTCGTCATCGCACTGTTGATAACCATCGCACATGTGATTGTGGGGATTTGAGACACGGGCAATGGTGTTCGAGTGGACACACGATGACGAGACGCTGATGTGAGGATTCCCCCATCAAGGGTATCCGTCTGTGTTAATCGGATGGTGAACTATCTCTGTATCACGGCAATGGTATGGCTGGACCGCATCCTTCAATCGTTCGGTGGTAATGTGACAAGAGCACAAGGGCCTCACACGATCGCATGCTGAATCTGTTGTGGATCCTTCTCGGCGGGTATGTGGCCGGGATACTACTTCCGCTCTGTTTCCCTCGACAGCCCAACGCTCAAATTATCACGACCACCACCCCCGCTATCGTGGCAACCAGCGCAGGCGTCGTTCTGGGGCTTCTCGGCCTCACGTCTTCAGAGCCCGTCACGGGATCGCTCGCCTCCACTATTCCTCTGCTCACCTTTGCCATTCGGATTGATCCACTGGCGGCATTCTTCGTGTTGACCATCTCCCTCGCTGGTCTCGCTGCGTCGATCTATGCCATCGGATACATGCAGCATTTTGATGGGCGCGCATCGCTTCCGATGCTTGGGGCACTCTTCAATGGGTTTTTGCTGTCCATGACGCTCGTCGTCCTTGCGGACAATGGGTTTTTCTTTTTGATGGTGTGGGAACTCATGTCGTTGCTGTCCTATTTTCTCGTGGTGACCGAGCACGAGAAAGCTGAGGTGCGGTACGCGGGATTGTTCTATCTGATCATGACCCATGTTGGAACCGCCTTCATCCTCCTGACCTTCATCATTTTCTTCCAAGCAGGCGGGTCGTTTGCGTTCGACACCTTTCGACATCCGGAGCAGCCGTTGCCGGAGAGCATGAAAACGATCGCGTTTCTGCTGGCCTTGGTCGGCTTCGGCACCAAAGCCGGCATCGTGCCGCTCCATGTCTGGCTGCCCTATGCGCATCCCGCGGCGCCGTCGCATATTTCAGCCTTGATGTCCGGCGTCATGATCAAGACCGCCATCTATGCCCTGATCCGGGTGTATTTCGATTTCCTCGGCGGTCAGTTTCCGTGGTGGTGGGGCTTCGTGGTCCTCGTGATCGGTGCAGTGTCTGCGTTACTCGGCGTGATGTACGCGTTGATGGAACATGATCTGAAAAGCCTACTGGCCTACCACAGCGTTGAGAACATCGGCATCATTCTGTTGGGGATCGGGGCTGGGATGATCTTTCAGACCTACGGGTTCAAGGAGTTTGCCGCGCTGGGCCTGCTGGCCGGACTCTACCATACGATCAACCACGCCATGTTCAAAGCCCTTCTGTTCCTGGGAGCCGGCTCGCTGCTCTATGCCATGCACACACGCAACATGGAGGAATACGGAGGCCTCCTCCGGCGCATGCCATGGACCGGTGCCTGTTTCTTAATCGGCTCGGTATCGATTGTGGCCCTCCCGCCGACCAACGGATTCGTCAGCGAGTGGCTGGTCTTTCAAAGCCTCTTTCTCAGCTTTCACATCCCCGACACCTTCCTGAAGCTGATGCTTCCCCTTGCAGCGGCGATGCTGGCCCTGACCGGAGCGCTCGCCTTGGCCTGCTTCGCAAAAGCGTTCGGGATTTCCTTTCTTGCCCTGCCACGGAGCACGCACGCCCGACATGCGAGAGAGGTGCCGATTCCTATGCGTATTGGGATGGCCCTCTTGGCGACGGTCTGTGTCGTCCTTGGTCTTGGACCGATGGTGGTCGTGCCGCTACTGGACCGAGTGGTCGCGCCGTTCACGGGTGTGTCGATTGAAGGCCAGGTGCTGGCCCTTGACGGTTGGGCGCTGGCCACGATGGATATGGAATTCTCCAGTCTTTCGCCACCGGTCCTTGCCCTGCTGCTGGGGGGGCTTGCAGTGCTGGGGCTTGGGATTGTAGCGGCCTTCGGCGGGTTCGTGAAGAGACGGTATTACAAAACATGGGGCTGCGGGATCAACCTGACGCCCCGGATGGAATATTCCGCGACCGGATTTGTGCAGCCGATCAAGCGAGTATTCAGCTCGATTTATCAACCGACGGTGAAGCTTGAGACGGAGTTTCTCCACGAGTCACAGTATTTCGCCAAGCGACGGCGCTTTGAATTTCACGTTGAACCAGTCTTTCAGAAGTATCTGTATGATCCGGTGCTGGCATTCGTTGCCGCCCTAGCTGGACGTCTGCGGGTCATCCAGGCGGGAAGCCTGCACCTCTACTTGACCTATATCTTTGTCACGTTGATTGTCTTGTTATTGTTCGCGGTGTAAGCCGATGTTGGACGCCTTTCTTCTTATCGTTATGCAGACCGTCGTCTTATTGGCGGCCGCTCCGTTGATGGTCGGCCTGATCAGGAAAGTGAAGGCCCGTTTGCAATGTCGGCGGGGGGCCTCCGTCGTTCAACCCTATGCGGATCTCATCAAGCTCTTCCGCAAACAGCCGGTGGTCTCATCCACCACGTCGTGGATTTTCACCGCCACCCCCTACATCCTCTTTGCCTCAACGCTGGCGGCCGGGCTGCTCGTGCCGGTGTTCATCTCCCGGACGCCGTTGAGCTTCGCAGGCAACATCATCGCCCTCGTCTACCTGCTGGCCGTGGGCACATTCTTCTTGATGCTGGCGGGTCTCGATGCTGGTTCGGCCTTTGGAGGAATGGGGAGCAGCCGCGAAGCGATTGTGGCGTCGTTGACCGAACCGGCCATGATGCTGTCGATCTTTGCGATCGCGCTCACGGCAGGGTCTACGAATCTGAGCACCATCGTCCACAAGACGGCATTACTCGAAGGCATTATGACTGATCCGTCGCCTCATCTCATGGCGTTCGCCGCACTGGTCATCGTGGCCATTGCCGAAACAGGGCGAGTGCCGGTGGACAACCCAGCCACCCACCTCGAACTCACGATGATCCACGAAGCGATGATCTTGGAATATTCCGGGCGATATCTCGCGTTGGTCGAATGGGCGGCGGGACTCAAGCTCTTGGTATTTCTCACCTTGATCGCCAACGTGTCCGCTCCCTGGGGAATTGCCACCAGTATGGAGCCAGCTGCGCTGGGTGTCGGCCTGGCCGCCTATCTCGTGAAAGTCTCGGGATTGGCAGTGCTAATCGGCATCCTTGAATCGATGTTTGCCAAGTTGCGCCTCTTCAGAGTGACGGACTTACTGGGAACCGCCTTTGTCCTGGCGCTGCTCGGACTTGTCTTCTTCTACGTCCTGCGAGGCTGACGTGCCGCTGATGACACCATCGATCGGATCGCAACTGGTGGACTTAGGCTCGGCCCTGTTACTGCTGACCTGCTTTGCCATCGTGGCGCAGCGGCGCCTGTCGGCCTGTGTCGATCTGTTTGCCTTGCAATCGGTTTTCCTCGCGCTCACCGCGACACTCGTCGCATTTCTGACGGGGATTCACCATATTTACATCGCCGCTGCTTTGACCATCGTCATCAAGGCGATCGTCATCCCACGAATCTTGAAAAAGGTGATCGAACGACTCAATGTCTCGCGTGAACTGGTGATGCATATCAATGTGCCGGCCAGCCTGCTCATCTGCGGAGTGTTGGTCATGATCGCCTTCTTGATCACACAGCCGATCATTTCGTTTGGCCACCTACTGACCCGCGATTCACTGGCCATTGCGTTGGCGATCGTGCTGATCGGTTTCTTCACGATGATCGCGCGCCAAAAAGCCGTCACGCAAATGATCGCATTCCTGGTCATGGAAAACGGCCTCTTCTTAGGAGCCATCGCTGCAACCTATGGCATGCCGCTGGTCGTCGAATTAGGGGTGTTCTTCGATGTCTTGGTCGCCGCCTTGATCGCAGGCATCTATACGAATCGGCTGCAAGATGCCTTCGATAGCGTCGATACCGCCCACCTCAGTGAGTTGAAAGAATGAGCGATTTACCCACGACGCTCGCGGTCACCCTGCTCCTGCTCGCGCCGCTTGTGGCTGGGGGGCTCAGCCTGCTGCTGACCAGCTCGCGCTGGCTCCATGTGACCAATTTGACCAGCATTGGCACACTGGTTGCCGCGGAAGTCATGATCGCGCGCGCCGTCTTAGAGCAAGGCTCGCTCACGGCGTTCGGCGAGATCGTGTACATCGACGCCCTCTCGTCGGTCATTCTGTTCATTATCGGGACGGTTGGTCTCGCCTGTTCCCTCTATATGCGGTCGTATATGGACGAACAAGTCGCCCGTGGCGTCATCGCACCCAAGCGCCTCAATCTGTTTTTCTTCTTGTTTCATATGTTCCTACTGACCATGGTCGTCGCGACCGTCGCCAATAGCTTAGGGGTACAATGGGTGGCGATCGAGGCCACGACGCTGACGACGACGTTTCTCATCGCCTTCTGGCGGCGGCGCGAATCGTTGGAAGCCGGGTGGAAATATCTCATCCTCTGTTCCGTCGGAATCTCCCTGGCTCTGTTCGGCGTCGTGCTGATGTATTACTCCTCCCTGCGCGTACTGGGAGATGTCAGTTCGGCCCTCAATATTACCCAGCTTCAGCAGGTGGCTTCGCAGCTGGACCCCCACATTCTGAAATTGGCCTTCGTGTTTCTGTTTGTCGGCTACGGCACAAAAGTCGGACTCGTACCGATGCATAGCTGGCTGCCCGATGCCTACACGGAAGCGCCGGCACCAGTCGCAGCTATGTTGGCGGGTGTGCTGGAAACCGTGGCGGTCTATGCCATTCTGAGATGCCGGGGCATTGTCGATCAGGCCGTGCCTCCGGATTTCACCGGTGGTCTACTAGCCATCTTTGGACTCGTGTCATTCGCACTCGCGGCGTTTTTTATCCTCCTGCAACACAATTACAAACGCCTCTTTGCCTACTCCAGCATTGAGCACATGGGCTTGGCGATGGTCGGGTTCGGGGTCGGCGGGCCGATCGGAAATTTTGGCGGCCTGTTCCACCTGGTCAATCATGCCTTGGCCAAATCGCTCGCCTTCTTTGCGGCAGGCAATATCCACCGCCGGTTCAAGACAGTCGAGATCGATGAGGTCCGCGGCCTCACGACCGTCCTGCCCTTATCCGCGCTGGCGCTGCTTATTGCCGGACTCGCTCTGGCGGCACTCCCGCCCTTTGCGCTCTTCGCCAGTGAGATGCAGATCCTCACAGCGCTGGGATCATCGGGCCTCCCAGGAGAATGGACCCAGCCGGGCACAAGGTTTCCCATCGTGGTTCTCCTGTTCTGCAGTCTGGTTGCCTTCGGCGGTCTTCTCTATCGCATCACTGGCATGGTCTGGGGCGTGGCTCCCGCGGACATCGTCTCGGGGGAGCAGTGGTCTGTGGGGCACGTTCCCATCATTCTCCTGGGAGCCGTGCTCGTGGGATTCTGCTGGGCTCTGCCGCCTCCGTTGCAGCAGCTCTTTGAGGCCGCTGCAACCCTGTTGGTCAACCGCTAGTCTGGAGGGAACAGTGACAGACAGTCCATCGCCTGAGCGATCGATAGAACAGGCCATACAGACCGTTTTCCCTAGCTTGATTCCGGATTATCCCTCAGGTACGGCTCTGGCGCGGTATCGTACCGACACACACCAACTCCCGGAACTCGTCCGGTTTCTTCATGAGAAGATGCGTGGCCGCCTGGCTCTGCTGTTCGCGGTGGATTGCCGACCTCTGGAGAAGAAGTGCGAGTTGCAGTACCTGTTCGCATTCAAGTCCCGCCAACCCTTCGTGCTCGTAACGACAGAGTTGATCGGAGAGGAACGTCTGTTCACGTCGATCACGCCGTCGATTCATGCCGCGCAATGGTATGAACGCGAGATTCGTGATCTCTTCGGCTTGATCCCACAAGGCCATCCGGATCTCCGTCGCCTGGTTCGACACGAGCATTGGCCGAAGGGCACCCATCCGTTACAGAAGGACTTTTCGTGGAACCACGTCTTGGAACGGCAACAAGGCGAATACCGGTTCTCCCACATTGAAGGGGAGGGAGTCTTCGAAGTCCCGGTCGGACCGATTCACGCCGGGATCATCGAGCCTGGGCATTTTCGCTTTTCCGTGGCCGGCGAGCCGATCATGCAACTGGAAGTGCGCCACTTCTGGAAACATCGTGGCGTGGAAAAACTGTTCGAGCAACTCCCGCTGATCGACGCGGTGCTCTTGGCGGAACGCGTGTCTGGGGATACGACCATCGGGCACAGTCTGGCCTACTGCCAAGCGGTGGAAACGCTCCTGCATCTCGACGTGCCACGACGCGCCAAGTACCTCCGTTCGCTCTTTCTGGAACTAGAACGACTGTACAATCATCTCGGCGATATCGGCGCGATGTGCAATGACACAGCCTATGCGCTCGCCCATGCCCATTGTGGTCGGATGAAGGAGCAAGTCATGCAACTCAATGACCGGCTGGTTGGTTCGCGCTTCCTGCGAGGCGTCATGCAGGTCGGGGGAGTCAGTTGGGACGTCGATCGCAGCCAACTCCGTAACATCGTTCAAGAGCTCAACGGTATCCAGAAGGATTTCTCCGAAGTGGGCGCCATCATCTTTGCCAATGCCTCGCTCACGGATCGGCTTGAGACCACAGGAGTTCTGACTGAACGGATTGCCTGGGATCACGCCGTGACGGGAGTGGTGGGGCGGGCGTCAGGGATGGATCAGGATGTCCGAAGAGATCGCCCCTTCGCCGCATATGACGAACTGCCCGTGAACGTGGCGCTGTATCGCTATGGCGACGCACGAGCGAGATTGCGCGTGCGTGGCGATGAGATCCACGAATCGATCCGGCTCATTCGCGAGATTCAGGCGCGAATTCCGGATGGTCCCATAGCGATTAAACCCGACCGATCGGCGTCTCCTGGAACCTGGGCAGTCGCGGCTGTGGAAGGATGGCGAGGCGAGATTCTCTATTTCGTATCGGCCGGAGACGATGGAATGATTCATCGTTGCAAAGTCCGCGATCCTTCATTCGTGAACTGGCCTGCTATACAATGGGCTGTGTTAGGCAACATCATTCCTGATTTTCCACTCATCAACAAGAGTTTCAATCTGTCGTATGCGGGTAATGATCTCTGAAAAAGGGACGAGCCATGTTTCGGATCATCAAAAAAAGCCTGAAGACGGGCGTCGTCACCGGACAATATCCAGAATCCGAAAGGCCCTCGGAACCAATCAATCCGGCGGTGACGGAAAAGGCCAAGCCCTTTCGGCGCTCGCTCGCAATCCGGGAGGTCGATACCGGGTCCTGCAATGCCTGTGAGATGGAAATGAACGCGCTCCTGAATCCGGTGTACGACGCCGAGCGGTTCGGCATTCACATCGTCGCCTCGCCGCGCCACGCTGATGCCTTGGTGGTGACGGGACCAGTCACCGTCAACATGGAGCGCGCGTTGAAAGATGTGCACAGGCAAACGCCTGATCCGAAGATTGTGATTGCGCTCGGTGACTGCGCGATCAACTGTGGCATATTCAAAGGCAGTTATGCCGTGACAGGACCCGTGGAACGGCACATCCCTGTTGATGTCCGCATCCCCGGCTGTCCGCCGCGTCCAGCGGAAATCCTTGAGGCCTTGTCGGAATTGCGCAAAGAAAGGCCATGAGGCGTAACGGCAAGACGCCCATCATGGACGCGGCCTCCCCGAACAATTTAGGTTTTCAGTAAGGATGTATGCCAAACAGTAGGCCACGTGTATTGATCCTCGGTGGTGGATTCGGTGGGATGTATGCCGCACTGGAGTTCGAACGCGCCCTGACGCGAGGGGTCGACTTGGACGTCACCCTCGTCAACCGTGACAACTTTTTCCTCTTCACCCCGATGCTGCACGAAGTCGCGGCAAGCGACCTCGATATCACGAATATTGTCAGCCCGATCCGCAAACTCTTGCGTCGAGTGACCTTTTTTCATGGCGATATCGAAACCGTCGATCTCGTGCAGAAACGAGTCGGCCTGTCGCATGGGCATGAGCAACATTGCCACGCGCTGCCGTACGACCATCTGGTGCTGGCACTCGGCTCAACAACCAACTTCTTCGACATCCCAGGCTTGGCAGACCGCGCGCTCACGATGAAATCGCTGAGCGACGCGATCTTTCTACGCAACCGCCTCATTGAGAACCTGGAAGAGGCGGACTTTGAATGTGCGGCGTCGTTTCACGCGCCCTTACTGAATTTCGTCGTGGCCGGTGGCGGGTTCGCCGGAGTCGAAACCATTGCGGCCATGAATGACTTTCTGCGGGAGGCGGTGCGGTACTTTCCGCATATTCGGGAAGAGATGCTGCGGATCATCCTCGTCCATTCGGGCAAGGTCATTTTGCCGGAACTCGGGGAGGAGCTCGGCACCTACGCCCAGCGCAAACTCATAGAGAACAAGGTGGAAATCCATTCGAACTGTAAAGTCACCGCCGTGACGGACCACACCGTGACGCTCAGCGATGGGACGACGGTGACGACCAATACGCTGGTCTGGACGGCCGGGATCTCTCCGCACCCCCTCTTGGACACACTACCTTGTCCGAAATCGAAGGGCCGGATCCTCGTCAACGAGTGCCTGGAAATTCTCGAGTGGCCTGGCGTCTGGGCCTTTGGCGACTGTGCGCTTGTGCCGGACCCTCATACTGAGACATTCCACCCCCCCACCGCGCAGCACGCGCTGCGGGAAGGGAAGCTCGCGGCACGGAATATTCTGGCTACCGTTCGAGGCGAGCAGCTGAAACCCTTCCGCTACTCGACGATCGGGCTCCTGGCCCCGATCGGGAAACGAACCGGCGTCGCGAACATTCTCGGCGTGAATTTTTCAGGTTTCATGGCTTGGTGGCTGTGGCGCACGATCTACCTGATGAAACTGCCTCGATTTGAGAAGAAGGTCCTCGTGGCCTTGGACTGGACCCTGGATGTGCTCTTTTCGAAGGATATGGTCCACTTTAGAACAACGCGTCCCCATCCTCCAAAAGCGGGAAAAGAAGAATTGCCGAAACCAACCTGAATTCTTCAGGGCTGGCTATGACTGACATGTTATTCTGGACTCCCCACGAATGACTGTATCCTTCCTTCTCCTAAGGGGGAGTTTCTCAACGCCCTTCCGTACGAGAATGCGGTCTTTCAAACCGCTTTGGATGCATTGGTTGTCAGGGGTCGAGGGGGCTTCGCCGTAACTGTTATTCTGATATTCGACACTGTGCCCAAGGTATTCTCCATGCTGGCGTGAAGAGGAGCACTCGGCTGGTGCTTGAGAGTCCGCTGACACTTGTGTCCGGGAGGAGCTTCCATCGTGGGCCGATGCAAGTATAATGGGGAAGTCGCAGGGCCGAGCTACACGAATCTCACATGCCCATGAACCAGCGAATTCCACTACCCCTGCTCGCCAACCTCCCGTTCGTGGAGGATCTGTATGTGGAGTTCCTGCGAGATCCTGCCTCGGTCTCGCCGGAGTGGGGGGACTATTTTAAGGATGCGTGGACCGAGAGCGATCACCCCATGGCTCGGCGGCGCGGCCCTTCTCGTCGGCCGAAATCCCTCTTTGATCCTGAACGCGATCGTGGTGCCGAAACAGGCATCGGTCGGTCTGATCGAGACACCATCATCGGGCAGCAGGATCGTGTCTCCCAGCTCGTGCAGGCCTACCTCGTCCGTGGGCACATGGCCGCCGCCATCGACCCGCTGGAGGTGCCGCGTCCGGTCCATCCCGAGCTGGATCCTGCGTTCCATGCGTTCACGGAGCACGACTTGGATGGGCGGTTCTCCACACATGGAATTGCAGGAGCGGATTTCCTGACCGTGCGTGAGATTCTGGACCGCCTGCGGACCGCCTATTGCGGATCGATCGGCTCACAGTTCATGCATATCGATGATCCGGAGCGACGAGCCTGGGTGCGAGAGCGGATGGAGAGGCCGGAGCGTCATGGCGGGCTCACGCGGCAGGAGCAGATCCGTATCCTCACCCGGCTGACCGATGCAGTCATCTTCGAAGAGTTCATCCAGCAGAAGTATCCCGGCGCCAAGAGTTTCTCCCTCGAGGGGGCGGAAAGCTTGATCCCGTTGCTCGATCTGGCGATCGAAACCGCCGGCGAGCATGGTGTGGAAGAGATTGTGTTGGCGATGGCTCACCGAGGCCGACTCAACGTCCTGGCGAATATTGTCGGGAAGCGACCGCGTGAGATCTTCCATGAATTCGAGAACGTGGTCGATCCTCTTCGGGAGGGGTGCGGCGACGTCAAGTACCACTTGGGCCACAGCACGGACTGGGTCACCGCATCAGGGCGAACGGTGCACCTGTCCCTCTGCTTCAACCCAAGCCACCTGGAATTCGTCAATCCGGTCGCGCTTGGACGCCTGCGCGCGAAGCAAGACGTGGCCGGCGATCCGACGCGCGCGCGTCGCACCGCGTTTCTCATCCATGGAGATGCATCCTTCGCCGGAGAGGGTGTCGTACAGGAGTCGCTCAATCTGAGCCGGCTCAAGGGGTTCCGCACGGGTGGGACGCTGCATGTCGTGGTCAACAACCAGATCGGCTTCACCACGGCGCCGGAAGAGGCACGGTCATCGCTCTACGCGACGGACGTGGCTAAGATGTTTCAAATCCCGATCTTTCACGTCAACGGGGAGGATCCCGAAGCCGTCGCCCGCGTCGTGCGGCTCGCGATGGATTTCCGGCGGACCTTTCAGAGTGACGTCGTGATAGACATGTATTGTTTTCGACGGCGTGGCCACAATGAAGGAGACGAGCCCAGTTTTACACAGCCGCTCCTGTATGGCGTCATCGATAAGCGCCGGCCCCTCCGCGAATACTATCTTGGCCATCTCTTGCGCCTCGGCGAAGTGGATCGTGACGAGGCTGATCGGATTGCGGTGGAGCGCCGGCGTGAGCTGGAGCAGGATCTCACCGAGGCCCGGAGTCATGCCTACATTCCGCTGCGAGAGAAAGCGATCGGGATGTGGGCAGGATACTATGGAGGACTCGACGGGGATGCCGAAGAGGTCAGGACTGGGGTCGAACGAGGCCGGCTTGTCACCCTGATGGAAGCGCTCACCCGATTGCCTGAGCAGTTTCATCCACACGCGAAGATCACCCAGTGGTTGCAACGCCGGCGCGAAATGACAGCCGGCGCACGTCCCCTTGACTGGTCTACCGGTGAAGCTCTGGCCTTCGCCACGCTGGCCGTGGAGGGGCACCCGGTCCGTGTCTCTGGTCAGGACACGCCTCGTGGAACCTTCAGCCAGCGGCATGCCATCCTGCACGATATCGAGGATGGGCGGATATATGTGCCGCTTCAGCATCTCGCTCCGGATCAGGCCCCGGTGGAGTTTTACAACAGTCCCCTCTCCGAGGCAGGCGTGCTTGGGTTCGAGTATGGGTACAGCCTGGACTGTCCCAACGGGCTGGTTCTTTGGGAGGCCCAATTCGGAGACTTCGTCAATGCGGCCCAGGTCATCATCGATCAGTTCCTTGTCAGCGCCGAAGAAAAGTGGCGCCGGCTGAGCGGGCTTGTGCTTCTCCTTCCCCATGGGTTCGAAGGGCAGGGACCGGAGCATTCGAGCGCGCGCCTGGAGCGTTTTCTGGAACTTGCCGTCAACGACAATATCCAAATTGTGAACCCGACAACACCGGCCCAATACGTCCATGTACTCAGGCGCCAGGTGCTGCGCCGATGGCGAAAACCCTTGATTGTGATGACACCGAAGAGCCTGCTTCGGCACCCGCAAGCCATCTCGACACTCGAGGACCTCGAACACGGCCGTTTCCGGCGAATTCTCTTCGACCGGACGGTTCGGCCGGAGCGGGTCAAGCGCGTCCTGCTCTGCAGCGGGAAAGTCTATTATGACCTGGTGGGGTTGCGGGATGAGCTCAAGCGCGACGACGTCGCGATCCTGAGATTGGAGCAGCTCTATCCCTTACAAGATGCGGAATTGCGTGAAAGCTTGATGCCCTATCCGTCGAAGGCGCCGGTGATCTGGGTTCAGGAGGAACCGGCAAACATGGGAGCGTGGCGGTATTTATTTGCCCGATTCGGCGATAGACTGATGGATACCCGGTCCTTCTCGGCGGTTTGCCGGCCGGTCTCGGCCAGCCCCGCGACTGGATGGATGGATCTCCACAAGCTCGAGCAGCAGAAGCTGCTCAAGGCGGCATTCGATGTCCATTGAGCTGAAAATCCCGACGATCGGGGAATCGATCACGGAGGTCCAGATCGACGAGTGGCTCAAATCGCCGGGTGAGACCGTCCGCCAAGATGAGCCGATCGTCGCGCTTGAGACGGAGAAGACCTCACTCGACTTGCCCTCGCCCGTGTCGGGCGTGCTTGTCAAGGTGCTCAAGAAGAAGGGCGAGTTGGCCCATGTCGGCGAAGTGATCGCGTATCTGGATGAGGCGGCGGTTCCGAAAGATTCGACAGCCGCAGTGGCGTCCGGCAAGACGACCGCGAGCGCACCGGCTTCCAAACCCCTCTCGGTCTCGACGCCCGACACGACGCGAGTGATGCCGGCCGCGCGCCGGCTTTTGAAGGAACACCGGCTTGGCGTCGAGGAGCCGACGCCGACCGGGCCCGGCGGCAGAATACTCAAAGAAGATGTGCTCCGCTGTCTGGAAGAGCGTCCATCTCAAGCGGAACCAACCTCAGCGGTCGAGCCGGTTTCCGAAGAAGAGGCTGCGCCGCCGAGGTCCGCGTCGCGTCAGCCGACGGGCAGCCGCGACGAAGAAGCGGTACCCATGAGCCTGCTCCGGCGCCGGGTCGCCGAGCGGCTGGTACAGGCCCAACAGACTGCTGCGCTGCTCACGACGTTCAACGAGATCGACATGACGGCAGTAACAGCCTTGAAACAAGAGCTGCAAGATAGCTTCCAGCAGCGTTATGCGGTGAAGCTTGGCCTCATGTCCTTCTTCGTGAAAGCCGTGATCGAGGCGCTCAAGCTGGTCCCTGGCCTTAATGCCGAGATCCGAGGCGCGGAGATCGTGTATCGTCACTATTACGATATCGCGATCGCGATTGGAAGCGGGCGCGGCCTGGTTGTGCCTGTGTTGCGGAACGCAGAGCACCTGAGCTTTGCCGAAATCGAGACCGCTATCGCCGATTTCGCTCGGCGCGCACAGGCCAACCGGCTCACTCTGGAGGAACTGCAAGGGGGAACCTTCACGATTTCGAATGGCGGAGTGTACGGCTCGCTGCTCTCGACCCCGATTATCAATCCGCCTCAGAGCGGTATCCTGGGGCTTCATGTGATTCAGGACCGACCCGTGGCGCGGGACGGGCAGGTCGTGCTCCGGCCCATGATGTACGTCGCCCTGACGTATGATCACCGGATCGTGGACGGCCGAGAAGCGGTGGCGTTTCTCACGCACATCAAGGCGTGCATCGAAGAGCCGGCCCGCATCCTCCTGGAGATTTAAGTGCAGGTTAAGGGAGCCCAATCCTGGTGAAAGGAAGCGAAAAGATGGCGGCTCAGCGCGAGCACGAGTTGATCATTATCGGCGCCGGTCCCGGAGGCTACGTCGCCGCCATCCGCGCTGCGCAACTTGGAATGAACGTGGCCTGCGTGGAGCGAGACCCAGCGCTCGGCGGGACCTGTCTCCGTGTGGGATGCATCCCGAGCAAGGCGCTTCTCGAGTCGAGCGATCTCTTCGCCGCTGCCAAACTCGCGGAACGGCGCGTCTTGACGCGCCGAGGTGGGGCGGGTGAGACCAGCGGCTTCGAGGCACACGGCATTCGACTTGCGGATGTGACGCTCGACCTTGCGGCCATGTTGGGCCGGAAGAACGAGATTGTGGAGCATCTCACAAAAGGCGTCGACAGCCTCTTCCGGAAGCACAAGATCGTTCGGTACCTAGGGCACGGGCGAATCGCGGGCCCCGGGGCGGTCGTCGTCGAGACCGGCAAGGAAACCCTGGCGTTGAAGGCCCGTTGGATTTTGATCGCGACCGGTAGCGCGCCGGCAAATCTGCCTGGAGTCAAGATCGATGGCGACCGCATCGGCACGAGCACCGAGGCGCTCAGCTATCCCGACGTGCCGGACCATCTGGTGATCATCGGCGCGGGATACATCGGCCTCGAGATCGGGTCCGTGTGGCGCCGCCTCGGTGCCACGGTCACGGTCATTGAGTATTCGGACCGCATTCTTTCGGAGATGGACATGGAGATGGCCGTCGAAGCGAAACGGATGCTCGAGCGGCAGGGCCTCAACTTTCACCTCGGCAGACGCGTGACGGGAGCGCGGGTTGAGGGCCCTCACTGTGTCGTGGAGTGCGAAGGGGTAGAGTCCATTCGCTGTAACCGCGTGTTGGTGGCCGTGGGGCGCGTTCCGATGACGGCGAACCTGGGGCTGGAGACTGTCGGCATCATGCCTGACGAGCATGGCCGTATCCCCGTGGACGAGCGCTTCGCCACCAGCGCAACCGGCATCTACGCCATCGGTGATGTCATTCGGGGCCCGATGCTCGCCCACAAGGCATCGGAAGAGGGAATCGCCTGTGTGGAGATGCTCGCAGGCGGTTATGGCCACGTGCACTATGAGGCGATCCCCAGCGTGGTCTATACGCACCCTGAGATCGCGTCGGTTGGAAGGACGGAGGAGGACCTTCGAGAGGCCAAGATCGACTATCGGAAGGGTGTGTTTCCGTTTCTCGCGAGCGGCCGCGCGCGAGCCCTGGGCCAGACCGAGGGGCGCATCAAGGTGCTCGCCGACAAGAAAACCGATCGCCTGCTTGGAGTCCACATCCTCGGGCCTCGGGCCGGTGACCTCATCGCGGAGGCGGCCACCGCGATGGCCTTCGGCGCGAGCAGCGAGGATATCGCCCGGACCTGCCACGCGCATCCGACGCTGGCGGAAGCGTTCCGGGAAGCAGCGCTCGCGGTGCAGGGTCGAGCGCTGCACATCTAGGCAGGCCTGGTAGAGGCCCGCGTTCAGCGGCCTGGGGATGGCTTCGACTCCGAAGGAGCCTATTCGAAACAATCAGGCATCCATTCCGAACTGCGGTGAGCGCTACCGGCAGGGGGGAGACGATCTCGACGGCCTTCGCCGAATCGACCATCAAGCTGGTGGTGAGTCGGCGGTTGGTAAAGAAGCAGCCGATGCACTGGACGCGACGCGGAGCACAACTCCTGGTGCAAGGACGGACCAAGGTCTTGAATACTGAATTAGAGGACGGGTTTCGGCGCTGGTACCCACTGTTTCGAGTCCACGCGAACGCAGCGTGACCCCCCGGGGTTCCCGCTGCACTCGCGCTTCGTCGGCACGCACTATGCCGTGGGCCGCTAAAAAAAGGGGGCGTGCCGAACGGCAGGCCCCCCTAATCATGATGCAGTCAGTAGACTGAATCGGTTACTTTAACGCATCAATACCGGCACCGAAGTTAATGTGAAACGCTGCGCCATTCATCACCAGGGCCGGTACTGACTTGACTCCGGCTGCTTCCGCCTCATTCACCCGCGCCTTGTTCGTGCCGAGATGGACGTGTTCCACGTCATATTTTGACGGATCCAGAGCGTTGGCCACGCTCTGCTCGGCTGCAACGCACACCGGGCATCCTGCGTGATAGAAAATCGCTTTGCTTTTCATCATGGTCTCCTTTCAACTGGAACGGGTTGGGGTGAGATTATCGTATCTGCGACAGGGTAGAAACAGCGCCAGGCTCAAGGGCGCAGGCACGTTGGGCTTCACGACCACGTGTCGGTAACATACCGACGGTCTGACAACGAAATCAATACGAAAATGATCTGGGTTCGTGAAGGCCTCCCGGCTTTCGTGGCACAAGACCTGGGTATGCAAACGGTGTACTATATTAGAATGACAGTCCATCGTTAGTCATCATGATCAGAGCGGAGATTTGGTCATGAGATTCGTTTCAGCCATCTTCCATCGGGATGTCAGCCGGCCTAGGAGGTGCTACTCTGTCCATCTCACACACACTCCAAGATTATCTCGATCGTGAATACGCGCAGTACGACCTGTTGCCTCATCCAGAGGCCTTTCGGGCCGCCGCGGTCGCCCAGGCGCTCTATACCCAGGAAATGGAATGGGCGAAGGTCGTGATCCTGAAAATGAATGAGCGGTTCGTGATGACGGTGCTGCCGGCCAGATGGCAGGTGGATCTCCATCGTTTGAGGACGGTCTTGGCCGCTCACCAGGTACGGCTCGCGACCGAGGATGAACTCAAAGATCTCTTCCCCGACTGCGAGTTGGGGGCGGTGCCGCCCTTCGGCGTCCTCTATGGGCTCCCGGTGTACGTCGATCACTCGCTCATGGAGGACAAGGAGATCGTTTTTGAAGCCGATACCCATTGGGAAGCGATCAGAATGCGATACGCGGACTTTGCCGCACTCGTTTTTCCGGTAGTGGCGGAGTTTCACTGCTCGCCTTCGGAGGTCTGGTGACGTATGGTACCGCACCCTCCCTCAACGACGACTCCTCGCGAGAACACCGGCGTCTCGCGAATCCTGGTCACGGTCGGTGACGCCGAGCACTCTGAGCGGGCGCTGCGTTATGTGGGCATCCTGTTGCGTGACACGCGCGATGTGCATCTCACGTTATTTCACGTACTGAAACCGATGCCGCGCGGTCTCTTGGAACATGGCGGGGCCGAGGATCCTAGAGCGGAAATTCGGTTGGCCGAAGAGTTGCACCAGGATCAGGAAACCTGGGTTCGCGCGGAAAGCAGGATCGAGTACCCGATCCTGGCGAAAGCGCTGGAGATAGTGGAGAAGACCGGATTTCCTCTGGATCGGGTCACAGTGAAGTTCGGACATGAAGACGACATTGCGCACACCATTCTCAACGAAGCCCGCAACGGAGGTTACGAGACGATCGTGGTGAGCCGCCACGGCTCGAACGGCATCAAACGGTTCTTCTACGGAGGTATCACGGATCAATTGCTGCGCAACGCAACCGGCTTCACGCTCTGGGTCGTGGAATGATCGGGAGCGGACTTGCTTCCCAGCTGCATTTCGGAATCGCCTTTCCGGAGGAGACTGATCATGCTGATCCTAGAGAGGGCTCCTTCCTTCGTTGCCTCACGATGGAACACGAAACGAAGAGAGGAGCTGTTCGAATGTTATATCAATTTCTCCACTTCGAAGGAGTTGTCCGACCGGCTCCGAGAGCTAGGCCGCCTTTCTGGTGAGTGGCCCATCAACTGCTGCGCCACTGAGCGTGGGGCTCCATCGATCGAACACACGTCTCAGGTCGTCGTTGAGCACGCTCGTCCGGACTTGTAAGAGGTTGTGCGCTCCGGCTTCACTCCACCGCATGCACTGCTTCTTCACCAGGCGTTAGCTCATCACTTGGTTCACAGCGGATTCGACGAACGCCGTCGAGATCGTCTCCCCCTGCCGGTAGCGATCGTCATAGTTCGGGATCAGGCCCCCGTTGCCGCGCCACAAGAACCATTTCACGCGATCGCGTCGACGACCGACCTGCTCGCGCGGGTTGACCGTGTCTTCCACCGCGACCGTGGGTTCGATGCGCTCCGTCTTTCAATGCGATACCGCCCTGTAACCTAGCTTACAGATTCTCTTGAGCTCAACCGTCTATGCTGCACGCATGCGGCAAGTCGACTTCTATGTCCACAGCGGGTGCTTGTCAGAACAATCGATTCTGTCGCTTGCGGTGGAGGTCCTCGAACTCTTTCCCACCTGGACCGTGACGGTTCATCAGCTCGCGGGACCTGACATCGAAAGGCAGGGGTTCTCGGTCTTGCCGGCCACCGTCATCAATGGCCAAACCGTGGCGATAGGCGTGCCGAACAAAGAGTGGTTGCTTCGGAAAGTGGGAGAGTCTGTTCAGCCAGATCAGTGAGGAGTTGACCGTGACCGATGGACCGCGTCATATCGTACAGGCCATGACGCCGAACACGACGACGGAACGCTTTGAACAAACTGAATACCGTGCCGAACGCTCGCACCGTCTCACTTCTCCGCAGTGGCGCTGGGTCTTGTTTCTTATCGTGGGCGCCGTCGTAATCCCCATAGCTTGGCTGGGATTCAGAAAGATTCCGACCACCACCTTCGATCTGTCACGCCACAGCGTTCCATTGGACCAGCTCGTTGACGGGGGGCCTGGGAAGGACGGCATACCAGCCATTCTTACTCCGACATTCATTTCCGTCACAGACGTTACGTTTCTCCACGACGGCGATCGAGTGCTCGGACTGACAGCCGGTACAGAGGCCAAGGCGTACCCAGTAAAAATTCTCAATTGGCATGAAATCGTCAACGACACGATCGGCGGGAAGGCCGTCGTTGTAACCTATTGCCCTCTCTGTGGCACCGGCATGGCCTTCGAGGCTGAGGTGCAGGGGCGAAGACATACCTTTGGCGTGTCCGGCCTGCTCTATCAAAGCGATCTGCTCATGTACGACCATCAGACCGAGAGCCTCTGGTCACAAGTCGGTATGCATGCCGTTGCAGGGCCGCTCACAGGAAAGAAGCTCTCGCCGATTGTCCTGGACCATACGACGTGGGGGGAATGGCGCACCGTTCATCCATCTACGGTCGTCCTCTCGACCAGAACCGGCTCATTCCGCAACTACGATCGCGATCCCTACGTGGGATATGGCGAAAGTTCTGAACTGTTTTTCGACACCACCCATGTCGACTCCCGCTACCACCCCAAGGAATGGGTGGTCGGTCTCGAGATCGATGGTGTCACCAAAGCCTATCCCTTTCTGGAACTGAAAAAAGTGTCGTCACCCGTGGCCGACCAGGTGAGCGGACAGCGAGTGACCGTACGTTTTAACGCGACGTCTCGCAGCGCCTCGGTGGTCGACGAACAGGGGAAGCCAATCCCCTCCGTGACGGCCTTCTGGTTCGCCTGGTACGCGTTTCATCCAGACACGCTGGTGTTCACAGCTCCTTGGGAAGCGGAGACACTGCAAAACCGACGTCCAAGATAGACACCTCGTTTCAGGATGCTGTCGTATGGCAAGAAGGTATATGGTGCAAACCCTCTTCATGATCATCCTTCTCCTGCCTGGCTCACTTTTCGCCGGTTGTGCCGATATACGTTCCCACGACGTGCGCCTCTCGCCCGATGTGCAGGTCTGGCGTTATATCGAAACGAAAGATCTGAACCGGCTGCCGAATCGGAGGCTCGCCGGCACCTCTTTCATTGACCTATTCAGGAGATCCTCATGATACGAGCGATCCAGTGGATCATTGACCGGCGACTGCGCACCATTGAATACGAGCATGGGATCCCGCTCGCCCACCTACACCAGATTCTTCGTGTGTCCCCCTCTGGGCTTTTTGAAGTTCATGATGGTTATGCCCCTGGCATGGTTTCGGCGTGCGCTTCCTCCTGAGGCGTATCACATTGCCCGAATCGTGACGGCTTCGCATGAAGATTGCGGAACTTGCCTTCAGACGGAGGTGCGCCTCGCGAAACTAGCCGGGGTCAGCACGGCCATTCTTCAAACCACTCTGGATGAAAACTCTTGCGCCCTCTCTCCGGACCTCGCGGAGGTGTATTTCTTCGTCGAAGCCGTGGCCACGTGCAACGGCGCAGAAGAGGATTTCCGAGAAGCCATCCTGCGACGATATGGCGAAGTCGGGCTGGTCGAACTGTCGTTGGCCATCGCCGTCTGTCGCATGTTTCCCACCGTCAAACATGTCATGGGCTATGCCGCTCCTCGTGAGCCAAGCGACAGGCCGTTCAGTCCTCGGAAGCGATAGGGTCTCTACGCACCACCGTTTCCTCGGTCGGCACTGTTCCGCCTTTTCTCCAAATGTGTGAAGCAGCTTACAGATCGATCCTCGTCGATCGGCTATCCTCTTTTACCGTCACGCCTCACCAGTTTCACCTCTTCACAAGGAGGCACCCATGTCCTGCCTCAATCTGTCTCGCCCTCCGAACCGCACGCTGTGGATTGGCTGGCTGCTGACCCTCATCCTGGTGTTGGGAGGCTGCGTGAGTGTCAACGACTTCAAGGGAGTACAACGAGAGGCCGAAGCGCTCGGCGTAGAGCTCCGGATGGAACAGCTGCGCGCCCAGGAACTGGAAGGAAAAGTTCATCGGTTGAATGTGAAGGTTCGTGAACTGGAACGGGCGGCTCAGGCGACGCGTGAGGAAACTGCACGGCGGGAGCGAGAATAGAACGATATCCGTGATGAGTTGCTTCGTTTCCGAATCCCCTTGGAGCAGTGGCGGATAAGTTCCCGGCGGAGCCGTGCTCTTGAAGAGACCGTCAGACCGGAGGTAGCGCTCGAATCATCCCCGTGCCTGGATTGGTCGTCAACGGAAACAGCAAATACTGCTGGACCTCCTCGCGCACGAAAATCCGGAAGGCTTCATTCACGTTGTTCTGGTACCACGTTGGGCCGAACCGGCTGATCAGTTCAGGCGACCGTCCTTCAATCACGGTCCCAATCAAGAGCGCATCGAACGATACCGAGGCATTGTTCGGCCGGTTGGACGGGTCGGACAGCGACGTCGATGAGCTTTTTCCAGCCGCTTGTAAGGCACCTCACAGACCAGCCGTGCGAACGTGTCATAGTCTGGCACCATCCGAGCATGGATTGACAGCGGCGGTATTCATGTCCGTGATGAGCATGGACTCGATCATCGATCTAGATGTGAAGCGGCGAGATCGGAGACCTATTCCCATCTCTCGACATCTCATCACGCGACCTTGCTCTCAAGTTGAGGCACGATTGAGGCATACTGAGACCACGATCACGATGCAACGACGACGAAGCGGATCAGCAGAGAGGTTTCTCACAAGGAGAGACCTTGTGACACGGCGTGGTCAATGCTCGGAACGATGCTCCTTCATCCTTCACTGAGTGTGCTGTCATGGATGCACCTGTATCAGACTTCAGTTCCAACCGTGCCGCAGAGAAGTATCGGGTGCTGTTAGAGATCACGAATGCGCTCGTGTCGAATCTTGACCGCGATGCCCTGTTCAAGGCGATCGCGAGTTCGATCCGGGATATCATCACGTTCGATCGAGCCGGCATCACCCTCTACGATCCAGCGACCGACCATTTCCAGATCTATGCACTGGAAACAACCGCTCCGCCGGTGTCCTTGCGGCGAGGTGCCGATATTCCGCGCAGGGGAAGCGGCATGGGATGGACGTTCGACCACCGAACAACACTGTATCGCTCACAGCTACCCGACGACCGCCGGTTCTTCGAAGACGAAGGTTTTTATGCCGAAGGTTTGCGATCGGTGGTCTATCTGCCTCTGCAAACAAGAGAGAAGGTGTTGGGCACCTTTCAAGTGGCCAGCTCCACACCCTTTCGCTACATGGAAGCGGACCTCTCGTTTCTCTCGGAGATCGCGACCCAGCTGGCGTTGGCGCTCGACAATGCGCAGTGCTACAACACAATCAAGTCGCTTCGCGATCAACTTCACAAGGAGAATGTGTATCTCCAGGAAGAGATCAAGTCGGCGCACAATTTCGAAGAAATCATCGGAGAAAGCCAGGTCATTCGGCGAGTCCTGCGCAGCGTGGAACAAGTGGCACCGACCGATTCGACGGTGCTGATTCGCGGCGAAACCGGCTCCGGAAAGGAGTTGATCGCACGGGCGATCCATGCCCTGAGTCGAAGAAAGTCCCGCCCGTTAGTGCGCGTCAACTGCGCGGCGCTTCCCGCAGGCTTGGTGGAAAGCGAACTGTTCGGGCACGAGAAGGGCTCCTTCACCGGAGCCCTCAATAAAAGAATCGGCCGCTTCGAGCTGGCCCATCAAGGGACGATTTTTCTTGATGAGGTGGGCGATCTGCCGCTCGATACCCAAGCCAAGCTGCTCCGGGTGCTCCAGGAACAGGAATTTGAGCGGGTCGGAGGCACGCAAACCATCAGAGTGGATGCCCGTGTCGTCGCTGCGACCAACCGAGATCTCCACGATGCCGTGTCTCACCAGGCCTTTCGCGCCGATCTGTTTTATCGCTTGAATGTCTTCCCGATCCAGCTTCCTCCCTTGCGGGAACGCCCGGAAGACATTTCGATCCTCGTCCGGTACTTTACCGACAAGTATATGAAAAAGATGGCCAAACGATTCGAGGCCATCGGACATGACACGATGGAACGGCTGCTCCGGTATCCCTGGCCCGGCAACGTGCGGGAGCTCGAACACGTAATCGAACGGGCCGTGATCCGTTGCGTCGGTTCCGTGCTCAATGTCGGAGAGGAGACGTTGCCAAGCTCAAATGGTTCTCCGGCGCCGCCACATCGGATCCTGACGTTGACGGAAATGGAACGGTGCCACATCGTAAAGGTGCTGGAACTCACGAAATGGGTGATCGGGGGCCCCAAGGGCGCTGCCGAACTGCTCAATATCCATCCGAACACCTTACGAAGTCGTCTTCCCAAACTCGGCATCCAAAAGCCCGAGTAACTCTGCCACAGCCTTACTGCCTACGAGAAGGAATCGTTGCCCGTCGGATACCCCCACCTCGCTTACGATCCGTCTCAATTCTACGAATTCTCAGACCTGGTACGACCCTTCGTAACCGCCTGTCGGTTCCCGCAGTAACGTCCAATGACACCATGGTCTCTAACCGGTGGAAATTAGACAAGACCCGTCTCACGTTGATCAATGCGCGGTGCAGGCATGCTCTTTGAGATACACAGGGACAGCAGCCACAAGCCATGAGAAATGTGGGGGCGACGGGGATGGGAAGTCTCTGTCCAGGAGACGCCGCAATGTTAAGAATTACGCAAGTGCGCGAAGACGGCGACACGATCCACCTGAAGGTGGAGGGGCGAGTCATTGGGGACGGTGTCTCCGAACTCGACCGCACCTGCGAGGACAGTCTATCGCGGAACCAGCGGATTATCCTCGATATGTCCGACGTGACGTACATTGATCGGCAAGGTGTGGACGCATTGAAGCGAATCTTGGGGAACAACGTGCAATTGACCGACGCCACACTGCTCTTACAGGCGCTTCTGGGTTAGTACGTTTTGAACATGATTCAGCTGCGGATAAGCCGATACGGGAAGATCGTACGGACGGTGTGCCATGTCGTGCACGCATGGCCGATCGCCTCTGCCACGTGGGCATGGTTGAGCAACTCGAACATACCCGGCCTAGTCAGACCGGTAACCGATAGGAGTTCTATATGATGAACATTCACGTTGTCGCATCGGCGTTTGCGGGACTGTCTCTCATCAGTGTCGGGTGCGCGACCCGCTCGGACGTAGCAAGCCCAGACAAAGCAGTAATACAGCGTGGGGAGGCAAGCGCCGTCTACGGCCCACACGAAGTCGCCAACCTGCATAACAAAATGGGGGCACTGCTGTTCTTGCTGGGGGATCTCAACCGAGCCTCAGAAGAGCTTCGAACGGCGATTCGGCTCGACCCAGAAAGTCCCGCCCCACATAATAATCTGGCGATGGTTCTGCAGGCTCAAGGGAATTCCGCAGGTGCCATCGGAGAGTTCTCCACGACCATCCAGTTGAGCCCGAACAATGCAGTAGCCAAGAGCAATCTCGGCTTTGCCTTGTTCGAACGCGGGGAATTGGAGTCTGCCATCGAGCAATGGCAGATCGCGGTGAGCCAGGATGCTTCCATCCCCGGTGCGTGGGCCGGCCTGGGGCTGGGATTCTTCTCCGCCGGCTCCGTCGACGAGGGGCTCCAACACTACCGCCAGGCCATCCGATTGGATCCGAGCTACGGGGATGTGAATTATCTTCGGCTCGTCCGCCGTTGGAACGCAGGGTCACTCAGGGGTGCTGTTGCAATTTTGCAGCTCCTGGAGACGCGACAGACGATCTCTGCCGAAAACGGTGGTATCTGAATGAGCCAGGCGAGCGGCGTCATTCGTTCATAGCAGATTCACGTATGAACCATCGGAGGGTGAGATCGCACTGACTCTCGTGATTGAAGCGTGACGGGCAACGTGGAAGCGGGTGGATTTCAAGTAGTTACGGACAAGACATGATTGGGCGCCACCGTCGGCGTAGACGAGCCGACTCACCGAATCTGAAACCAGTGGAGTTCGAGGATGAACAAGCACCGACGGCACTCTCCATCAGCTCTATTCCAAGCGCTTGGAATTGGTGGTTGTATCTGTGTCGCGCTCTTCTCCGGCGGAGTGAATGGTGCGTCGGCACAGGAAACCAAGACGCTCACACGGTTTCATGATCCGGTGGTCATGAACACCAGCATGCTCATGGGGCTTCCGACCCGCAACACGGTCGGCTATCGACTCTACAGCGCCCACCACGACATCCTCTCTCCCATCCCGTTCCAGTTTGACGAACGGGACGAGAGGGGCGAGATGGTCTTCAGCGAGACCGCGGCTCAGAGCGAGTTTCAATTCGACGAGAACGATGAACTGGTCTTTATGGCCAAGGATACCGGAGATCGGATCGCCACTGAATTATTGCCGGCCATGAGCGATGCCGCAGTAGAAATTGAGGTGACGGATCCGGTCACCCGCGCGCGTGGCTGGGCGTACTTGCTGTACTTTCCCGGGAGCATGCCCCCTCCTCGCCGGTCACGTACGCGAGGTTCGATGCCGAAGCCAACCAAGCCCGGACATTGTTCTATACAGTGGACAATTATCCAGGGCGCAATTTCTTTACCGGTCTGCGCATCGCGCCGGCTCGAGGCGGAACGGATGAGGATATTCTTGAACGTATAAAATTGCGCGTGCATCCTACGTTCTCGATGTTCCTCTCCACATGGAGCCCGCTGTTCACAGAAGAAGACTTCTCAGTCCGGATCGACGGAGTCAAGAATGGGCCGGTCCGGGCCGTTCGGCTCGCCCGTGTAGCGCTCAACCTCGGTCGATACTTCCCCGACATACCGGGAGGGACTGCCTACACGTACTATTATTTCAGTTCATTCACGACCCCATCGATATTTTCGGCGCCATGGTTGGTGTTGAAGGCACTGCAAGATTTTCAGTTTACGGTCGTGAACGAATTCCGCGGCAGTGCGCGCGAGATGACCTATCGGGACGCCACGAATCCGCGAGACCTGGCCTTCTCCGCGCCGAAGAACGGCGCCGAGACCATCACCGACACAGATCATGATTGGTATGTGGTCGGCGGGAAACAAGGCACCTATCTACAGGCCTTCATGATCCCGGAACAATGGACGGACTGGGGGATTGTCCGAGGAGCCGTCTTCCGTTCTGAACCACCGGCGGCCGGGTACAGCCTGCTGAATATGACCAATGTGCGTAAGCCGGGAAACTATCACATGAACATGATCTTCGTGATCTTAACTCGTCCGTACCAAACCGGGGATGAAAGTCCACCGTTGGCCATGCTTCAACACCCGCTGCACAGCGAGGCGAAAACCCTACCGCGTCGAGCAGAGGAGAAACGAATCGCATCGGTGCCGCAATCATCCAAGACCTCGGCGCCTCACGTGGGTTTGCCGTGAGGAACGTACGCGGAACAGCAGAAGGAGGGATGCCATGATCAGATGGAACCGTCGCACAAGACAGACTCGATCCGTAGAGAGCAGCCGATGGGATAAACGAAGGTTGATCCACGTAATGTGCCTATCGGTCGTCAGCCTGTTGGGCGTGGTGCTCTTCTCGTACGGCCCTGTCCGGGCGGCTGAATCAAGCACCCCCACCCACACGGTGCAAGCGGCCGTCAACCGGGTGATGGAAATCCTTGCCGATCCTGATTGGCAGACATCCGACCGGAGTCGAGAGCGGAAGCGATTGGTGGTGGAGACCATCAGCGACGTGATGGACTACGACGAGATGGCGATGCGTGTGTTGGGTCAGGGGTGGAGGGGGCTTTCCGACAGGGATCGCAAGGCGTTTGTGGATGCCTTTAGGCAGTTCATGGAGTCGTCCTATGAAGGCCGGTTCAAAGACTATTCGGGCGAGCAAGTCCGTTACCTTGGCGAGCAGCTTGCGGGAGACTTTGCCGAAGTCCGCACCAGGCTCGTCTCGCGCAAAGTCGACCTCCCGGTGAGTTTTTGTCTTGTGCACAGAGGAGAAACCTGGCGAGTCTACGACATCCTCGTGGATGGGATCAGTCTGGTGGGAAACTACAGAGCCCAGTTTGCCAGTGTCCTCCGCGAGACCTCGTTCCAGGCGTTGCTCGTCAAGCTCATGAGCAAGACCGTCGACGTTCCAGGGCAATTTGCTGAGTCCGTACAGCCCATCGCGCGTCGGTGAGATCGGAGGCCATCGATGGGAACACAACGTCCTCTTCGAGCTGTCGCGCACACCGGCAACATTTGGCTGGAGCCGCTGTCATGCGCATCGGCCACGGGCGAGACCATCGCGCATACCGGTCCGCCTCGTGCGGGATGGAAACGAGCCTGGGGAATTCTTATCCTGATCATCGGCATGCAGTTGCTGACATATCCTGAATGATGAGTACAACGAACAGCCATCGATTCTTCACGGACAGCGGGGTCGAAGTTCCCGCAGTGACGGCTGAGCAGATGCGGGAAGTGGATCGTATTGCCAGTGAAGAGACCGGACCCAACCTTTTCCAAATGATGGAGAACGCCGGGCGCAACCTGGCGCTGCTTGCCATCGCGGTACTTGGCGAGAAGTGGATGACTTCGCGCATCGTCGTGCTGGCCGGGAGTGGCGGCAATGGGGGAGGAGGAATCTGCGCCGCTCGCCATCTGGCCAATCGCGGCATCGACGTCCGGGTCTGCCTCGCAGAGCCGGACCATCTTGAGAGAGTTCCGGCATTTCAGCGGAAAATCTTCCGGTCCACCCAGGGGAGAGAAGTCGACGCAGCCTCCTTGAGTGTGGAACCGGTCGATCTGATCCTCGACGGCCTGATCGGGTACGGACTCCGTTCCGCTCCGAGAAGCGCAGTCGCTGAGTTGATTCGGTGGTCGAACGGCACAGGAGCGCCGATTCTGGCGCTCGACGTTCCGTCGGGATTGGACGCCACAACTGGTCACAGGCCCGGAGACTACATCCAACCCCATTGGACCATGACTCTGGCTCTCCCCAAGACCGGCCTGCTGCCTGAGAGAACGGGACAGCTCTTCCTGGCTGACATCGGCATTCCCAAGCAAACGTATCGCCGTCTGGGATTGTCCTACGTCAATCCGTTCACAAAGGGTTTTTGGGTTCAGTTGATCTGCCGGTAGTGCCACGCCCTCGCCGGACTCGATGCAATCCTGGCTACACCTGTTCTGTAAGACACGTCACAGACCTGCAGCATGAATGTGCCGTAACATGCCATCTCAAATGAGGGGTAACAAGCGGACGAAAATGGTCATGCGAAGGAAGCCAGCATTGACTAGCGCGAGCCATCATGTGGCTGTACGAGGAGCTTCGAAATGCTGAGAAATGAGCGGCGACACATCGGCATCGGTTTTTGGCTCTCGACACTCGTCATCGTAGTACTCTGGGTCGAGGGCGGTGGAGCGGTAGCACAATCCTCTTTCGAAGCGCGCAATGTGATGACCAAAGGCACGGTTGAACTCGGTGGGGCGCTGGGCTATGCCCAGGGCACGACGGTCGTTGGGAACGGCCCCTCCGCGAACCGGAGCGCCGTCTTTGTGATGCCGCGTCTCGGCGTGATCTTGACCGATCCCCTGGGAACCGGCTGGTGGCAAGGCAATGTCGAGTTCTTGGTTCAACCCGTGTTCGCTAGATTTACCCAACCATTTGCGGCGGAAGCGGCAGGAGGATCGTTCCTCCTCAAATATAATTTTCTGTCGTTTGGGCGATGGGTGCCGTTCTGGGATGTCGGCGCGGGCATGATTTGGACCAATTTGGCGCCGCGGATTCCGGAACAGAGCACACAGTTCGAGTTCATCATAGAGACCGGCCCCGGGGTGCACTATTTCGTGACGGACCGGATCACCTGGACGATAGGCGTGCGGTTGCACCATATCTCCAATTCGAATCTCGGTGACAGAAATACCGGAATCAATGGGGTGCTACCCTATGTTGGGCTATCATTCTTCACACCCGGGTTCTTTTGACGGAACGGGAGACCCTATGGCGGTCACAAGAGCTGGTTGGCTGAAACTCGGAGCACTTCTCGCCGCTCTGGTCGGTGCCTACGCAGTGGTATCCTGGTTTGACGTAGGAGAACTGCTGAAGCCTGAGCAAGTAGCCGATCAGATCCGCACAGCCGGCCCATTCGGGCCGGTCTTGTTCATGGCGCTGATGGCGACCTCCGTGGTCATCAGCCCGCTCCCGGACCTGCCGCTGGTCATCGCCGCCGGCGCCACGTTCGGAACGATACTGGGAACAAGCTATTCCATCATCGGCGCGGAGATCGGCGCGATTGCGAGCTTTCTCATCGGGCGGGCGTTGGGACGCGAAGTCCTCACGAGGATTCTGCGCACCAATGTGACGTTCTGCGAACGATGTTCAGACCGCCATCTGGCAATCTTCGTCTTTCTGGCACGGCTGCTCCCAATCTTTTCCTTTGACCTCGTGAGCTATGGCGCCGGCCTGACGAACATGTCCCTTCGGACATTCGCCCTGGTCACATTCGGGGGGATGATTCCGCCGACCTTCGCGCTGACCTATGCGGGCAATCAAGTCGCCTCGGGCGCGTGGCTGATGATCCTGTCGGGCTTGGCCATGTTGGGCATGATGCTGCTCCTGCCGAAACTGGTGCTTCGGTACCCCACCGCGCGCTGGGTTCGTCTCCTGCGCGGTGACATGCCGGTCGCGGCTCACGTCCATCTCACACCCGGTCAGCCGGCGCGTCCTGTTGTAGACGGTGCCCCGCGATGTGATTCCTGCGGGGGACCATTGACCTAAGGGTGTCGGCGGTCTCGGTTTCTGCTCCATCGCCGATCATCCACACCCCTGACTGCGCTCACCCCACTCGCTGCCATCGGCATCTCCTAGTTACGCAGGCTCTTTCCTCAACAATCACCAATTCGGCAAGCTCCTCTGCCATCCGCCACGAGCCGAGGCACTACGCCCTACACTTGGTGAAATCTCTTGCTGGTTGTGAGGTGGCTTACATCTGTAGCGTGAAAAAGCTGGTAGAAGAGCGAGTACGAGGGAACATCCTAGGCACCTGACACAAAAATGGAGGGGTTATGAGCAAGGAGAAACAAGAAGTCAAGAAAGAGAACCCGTCCGGGACGGACCGTAAGGCGGCTCAAGAAGACATCCAGGCTCTGGCCCATCAGCTGTTTTGCGAATGCGGGTGCGCACATGGGCACGATGTCGAGCATTGGCTGGAGGCTGAACGACGGGTTCTTGAACGGCACCAGAGATAACGCAAGACGCGCAGATCGCTCCATCATGTTCGATTTCCGGTCTCTTGCGATTCTCGCGCAGAGGGACGAGTGAGAAGGATTACTCCCGCAGTCCTGCTCGTGACTGTGCTCCTGGCCTGGCCTCATGTGTCGTACGGCTGCGACGATGGAACGATCGGCCCTTGTGCTCCAGGCACATCACGGAGCGAAGCGACGCTCGGATCGGGAAGCCATGATGAGCCGACAGGGACCGGACAGATCCTCGACACCGTCGGTTCTCTCGGAAAGCAGGTCATCGACGATACCACCTATCTCCTGACCTCTCCGCTGAGAATCGATGGGAAAAGCGCCCTCATCGTGGGCGCGATCGGAGCCGGGATCGGCGGCCTCATGGTGGCAGACAAGACCATTCAACGGGCGTTTCAAGAAAACCGCACGGACACGAACGATGAGATCGCGAAGACCTTCGAGACCATTGGGTTCAGCTGGACTGTGTTGGGGGCGAATGTGGCGTTGATCGGCGCGGGGTGGCTCTTCCGGGAACACGAGGGTGTCAACAAGCTGATGCGTACGGCGCTGGTGAGTCTAGAAGCGCAATTGTTCACCGAGGGGCTGGTGGGTTTGACCAAGTTTACCGTCGGCAGAGGCAGACCTGGTGCCGGGCTGGGCACACAGACCTTTGAGCCATTCGAGGGGTTCGACAAATCTTTTCCCTCTAGCCATGCCGCCAGAAGCTTCGCCGTGGCCGCCGTGTTTGCGGACGCCTATCCGCAGCCGATCCCGTTTTTGGTCTACACCGGCGCGACACTGATCTCACTGTCACGGATTCATTCGAACGAGCACTTCTCCTCAGATGTCTTCGCCGGTGCAGCGCTTGGGTTCGTCATTGGAAAGGTGCTGAGCTGGCGCCATCAGCATCCAGACATACTTCCCGGCTGGAGCATCCTGCCGTTCGTCCCGGATGCACGAGGAGGATTGGGTTTCACGGTCGACGTTCGATTTTGACTCGAAGCCGGTAGTCAGTTACAGGCAGACAACCATGATAATCGGCCATACACACGTTATTTCCTTCCTGCTCGTGAGGGCGCTACTGGTCCTGACACTCCTTCTGCAGACAGCCTGTGCGACTAGACAGTCCCCCGCCGTTCCGCCGACGGAAGTCTCCCCACAAGCCGCGTCCGGCGAACCATCACAAGGAACAACCGCGCCACCGCTGGACGAGCGAATCACAACCCAACCGCCTGAGGACAAGGAAAACACGTTGACCAACCGGCTTCTGGCCGCCCCTGAATCCGCCTGGACAGGATTGGCTTACCCGTTTAAGAAGCTGGCGATCGCCTATGAACGGTATGACCTGCTGAACCGGGGGTTGGACCTGTTCCTCAACGACGAGCGGACGGCCGGGAGCTATCCGAAATTCGCGCTCGGCGGCGCATTGAGCAGCGGCATCGGGCTCACGGCGTTCAATAATAATCTCTTCCGCCAGGGAAAAGAAGCGCGGCTGTCCTACTTCCGAGGGACGCGCGACAATCAAGTCGGCAACATGTTCTACCGAGATCCCTCCCTCTTCGGCTCGCCGTGGTTTTTCGAGACCCACGGCTTTGTGTTGGATTTCGACGAGGGCCATTTTTTTGCCGGCGGCAACCGCGCGCGTGAACAGGATCAGACGAATTTCGAGCTCAAGCAGTTGGCGTGGGATGTGACGATTGGCCGCACACTCGTCGGCGACCTCAGCGCCGCGCTCACCGGACGGCTCCTGATCGCCGACGCCAAGGGCTCGGACCGGTTGCCTCCCACACCGGCGTTCGTGGCGGGCAACAACAGTTCCATGACGGCGCTGGCCATCGAACCGAGCCTGCGGTATGACTCGCGGGACAATCCCTTCCGGGCGACGAGGGGCTGGTTCGCCGAGGGCGCGTTCACCTACACCGATCAAGTCGATCGCGATCAGTTCCGTTACATCGGCTACCGAGTGGAAGTCCAACGCTACATCCCCGTCTTCCAAGGCAATCGAGTGCTGCTCCTGCGCGCATACTTCGCGAAGCAGGACACGGTGGGCGGAGGCGCCATCCCCTTCTACGAACTCAATCTCTTGGACCTCAACAACGGGCTCCGGGGGTTCGACCGGGGACGCTGGCAAGATAGAGGCGCACTGCTCTTCAACGCCGAATGGCGCTTTCCCATCTGGCAAGACGTGGAAGGCGACATCTTTCTCGATGAGGGACAGGTGTTCGGCGACTACAAGGATCTCCAACTCAAACAGTTTCGCTATTCCGCCGGCGCCGGTCTCCGATTCGTGACGAACCGGAAGTTCGGGTTTCGATTCCAAGTCGCGGTGAGCGAAGACGGTGTGTTGACGCTCCTGCGTGGCAATCTGGAGTTCATCCAGCAGCGCGCCGCCAAGCTTGGGTTCGGGTTTTGACAAGGACCAGACGATGACCATCTCACAAACCGACTCGACGCAAGCTTCATCATGCATCCGCATTCTGGCTTGGCTGGGCCTCGCAGCAGGTGTGTTGGTGCTGACCGGTTGTTCCAGCACGCCGGCGGTGGACCGGCCGATCCTCACGCAGGCCGACGACCGGCGGCCCATCCCGGAACCGCAAGAAGAAACCGAAGGGCAGTGGGCTTTGTGGGACGGCACAGACAAGATGATCTTCTACCGGATCGGGCAGCTCTTCAACCTGGGTCGTTCCTTCCGGACGATGGGCACATGGCTGGGCCTCGCCGATCCGATGGAAGCTCAAAACATCGATGCCTTCGATGAAGTTCCGGATTCGACCTGGTTCACGAACCGACATAGGCGGATCCGACTCTCCTCGGATGAACTGGCCGGCGGTCCGACAACCGAACATGGCGCCCCCGATACGACCGGCGTTTGGACGGCCATCAGCGCAAAAGAAAGCCTGGGCTCCACACCGGGCTTCGTGATTCGGGATGCGAAGGGCGACACCTATCTCCTGAAATTCGACCCGCCGTTGCATCCCGAGATGACGACTGCGCCGGAAATAATCTCCTCCCGGTTCCTCCATGCCGCCGGGTACCACGTTCCCGAACATTATCTCGTCGACGTCGACCCCAAACGCATCGTGGTCGGCGCCAAGGCCAAGTTTCGAGGCCGCTATCACGTTCCGCGACCGATGACCGACGACGATCTCAACGCCATCATGGAGCGGGTGCCGCATCGGCCCGACGGGACCATTCGCGCCATGGCGAGCAGATTTCTTCCCGGGATTCCCAAAGGCCCCTTTCTCTACGTCGGGCAGCGACCGGACGACCCCAACGACCGCATTCGCCACGAAAACCGCCGCGAGCTGCGAGGCCTCCGGATCATCGCAGCCTTTCTGAACCACACGGACACGAAAGCCGCGAATGCGCTCGACATGTACGATCCCAAGGAGCAGTACCTGAAACATTATCTGATCGACTTTTCCTCGACGCTGGGAGCCGACAATGCCGACCCCCAGTTGCCACGCTTCGGCAATGAATATTTTCTCGACTTCGGTACCATCGGCCGCTCGATGGTCGAAGCGGGCTTCTACGTGAAGCCGTGGGAAGTCCCGATCAGAATGGAGTATCCGGCCGTGGGGTACTTCGAAGCGGACTATTTCGACCCTGAGCGGTGGCGACCGACCTATCCGAATCCGGCTTTTCTCAGAACGACCTTGAGAGACGCCTATTGGGGCGCCAAGATCGTCACCTCGTTCACCGACGGAGACATCGACGCGATGGTCCATACCGGCAGGTTCACCGATCTCCGGGCCGAACGGTATGTGGCAGGCGTGTTGAAAGCCCGTCGCGATAAGATCGGGCGCTATTATTTCAATCTCGTCAACCCACTGGAACGATTCTCGTTGGTGGACACAGCACCGAGCAAGCAGGCGCTCACGTTCGAGAATCTGGCGCTTTCGCGCGGCTATGCTCCGACCAAGACCGCAGTCTACCGGTATACCATTCGACGATACGTGCGCACGGGATTCGATCGCGAAGTGGTTCCTGTAGTACACATCATCGATGCGCCACGGATACTGTTGAGCCCCTCGCTCGTTCAGACGCTGAGATTGCAGTTGGACCGGGCTGAAGATCCGACGAAGGATCGGTCTGTGGCCTCGATCCAGATCCAGACGAGTTATGACGGAGGAGGTCATTGGAGCAAGGGAGTGATGGCATACCTGCGATTCGACCCCGAGGCCGGACGATTCCATCTGATCGGTCTCGATCGGGAGACCTGACCGGGCAACGGCCGTGTGAGAAGGATGATGCACGTCTTCAGAAGAGCGATCGATATTCGGAGCGGTGAGTATGCGCGCACGGGCCTGATGTTCGCCTGCATGTTTCTGCTGATCGCGGCCTACGTCGTGATGAAGGCGGTCCGCGATTCCTTGTTCCTGTACAAGTTGGGCGTCGCCCAGCTCCCGCTCGTCTATATCCTCGTCGCGGTCTTCAGCGGGGCGGTGGCTTGGCTGTACGCGCACTTCTTTCGCCGCTTGCCGATCAGCACCCAGCTCCACACCACGTTCCTAGGCGGAGCGGCAGTCCTGCTCGTCTTCCAGCTGGTTCTCTCGGGTGAGGCGCCCTGGCTGTATTACGCCTTGTATCTCTGGGTCAGCGGCTATGGTTTGCTGACGGTGGCTCAGTCGTGGTTGTTCGCCAATCAAGTCTTCACGGCGCGCGAAGCCAAGCGGCTGTTCGGCGTGATCGGGGCCGGCGCGATCCTCGGCGGGACGCTGGGCGGACTGCTGACCACATCGTTGGCCGCTCTCGTCGGCACGGAAGGACTTCTGCTGGTAGCCGCATGCGGCTATGCCGCCTGCAGCGGACTTGTGGTCCTGTTGGACCGGATGACTCGCGTCTCCGCTCCGGCACACCATGTCGTTGCTCCATCTTCGAGCGGCGCGGATCCGCAGGAAAGGAAACCTTCCCCCAGCGGGTTCGCGGGCTATGGAAGCCACCTCGCGATTATTGCTGGGCTGATCGCCCTGGGCGAAGTCGTCGCGACGCTCGTCGATTACCAGTTCAAGGCGATCATCCGAGAAGCCTATCCTTCCAAGGATGCGCTCACGGCATTCCTCGGTACGTTCTACGCGGGCCTGGGCGTAGTTTCCTTTCTGGTGCAGTTGCTCACAACCGGATTCGTGGTCCAAACGCTGGGGCTCAGTGCTGTGCTACTCTCTCTTCCCGTCACGCTGTTAGCCGGATCGCTCGCGGTTGCCCTTTCGCCGGGGTTCACTCCCGTGGCGTTCCTGAAATTGAGCGAAGGCAGCTTCCGCTACTCCGTCAACAAGGCGGGCCTCGAGCTGCTGTACGTCCCTCTGCCTTTGTCGGTCAAAACGAAAGCCAAGGCGTTCCTCGACAGCGTGACGGAGCGGACGGCGGGCGGAATCGGGGGCCTCATTCTGCTGCTCGCCACGACAGTATTCTCTCTAACAATATCCCAGCTCAGTGTGGTGGCCATGGTCTTACTGGCTATCTGGATTCCGTTGGCGGCCTTGAGCCAGCAACGGTATATGCGGGCTCTTCGCGAGGGCCTTCAGTCAAAAGGACTGGATTCTTGGCCATCTCCGTTGAATTTGTCCGAGGCCGGAACCGTGGCATTGTTGACCAACAAGTTGCGCGAATGCGACGAGCCCGGCACCCTGGCTGTCTTGAAGCTGCTGGAGCAGACAGCGATTACCCCTTACGTCCTGGCATTGATGGACGTCGCCGGGCGTCGGGGACCTGCGACGAGGGCGGTCGCCGTACGATTGCTTGCCGAGGGCCGAGACTCGCGTGCACTTTCCTTAATGGAAGAAGCGATTGGAGATCCTGATCTGTCCATCCGAGTGCATGCAATGCGCTTTGTGTGCGCGGCCAAGGGGTGCTCGGAACCGTTGATTGAGGGTTGGCTCGCCAGTCATGAACCGCGCATCACCGCCGGCGCCGTCGTCTGTGCGTTGAAGGATGATCACGGCGCCGTTCGGGTAAAAGGTCAGCAGGTGCTGACGGCGCTGGCCACAACGGAGGGAACGCGCGGTGTCACCCACCGCAGAGAGGCCGCCATGGCGCTGGGATGGATTGAGACTCCATCATCTCATGAAATCGGAATTCTGATCTCTCTGGTAGGCGATGCCGACACGTCCGTCGCGAGAGCCGCCTTACACAGCGTCGCTCGCCGCAAGCCGTGGAACGCCGTGCTCGCCATCATCTCAGCGCTTTTGCGCAACGGGACCGTCGGCGAAGCCGGCGATGCCCTGGCGCAATATGGCCCTTCCGTCATCCCGGAACTCGACCGCGCCTATGACGACCCTGGGCGACCGGTGGAATTACGCCGGCGGTTGCCGAAGGTAGTTGGAGCGATCGGTGGCGCAGAGGCCGTCACCTGGTTGATGAGGCGGCTCGACGAGCAGGATCGCATCGCGCGGTATCACCTCGTCAAAGCGATGAACAAGCTCAGAGCGAGAGATGCGTCGCTTCTGTTCGATCGTCAGCTCATCGAACCTCGCCTTCTGATCGAGATCCGCGAACAACATTGTCTTCAAACGATGCAGCAACATTCCTTCCCATCCGATCCGACGCCGGGCAGTCGATTGTTCAAACAAGTCGTGGAGGAACGGAGGGCGGACAATCTCAAATTAATCTTTCGCCTTCTTGGGCTTCTGTTTCCGATCAAGAACATCCACGACACCTATTATGGCGTCACGTCCGACGATCTGCGGGTGCGGGATCATGCAGTTGAATTTCTGGACTCGCTGCTCCCGGAGACATTGAAGCGATCGCTGATTCCACTGATCGACCGGCGAGGCTCGACCACGCGACCGGAGGCGACGGCCGCCGATCTCTCATCAGGTCAGGGCGCACTCATCGACATGCTCGCGTCGGTCGTGAAGGGTCCTGATCCCTGGCTCGTGACCTGCGCGCTCTACGTGATCGGCGAACAAAAGCTGCCCGTACCCGAAGCGGTCATCCGCGACGCGATGGCCCAGCCGGATCGAATGGTTCGTGAGGCCGCCGAAGCGACGTGGTGCCGGCTGAATGAGTCCGCTGAAAACGTGTCCCTGACGGAGAGCGCATGTTGACGACCATCGAAAAAGTGCTCCTGTTGCAGGGGGTGGATATCTTCCTCGAAGCCGAGACCGAGCATCTCGCCAAGGTGGCGGCGATTGCGCAGGAAGTCCATTTTGCGCCAGGAACAATCATTTTCAGAGAAGGCGAACCGTCGGACGCCCTATACGTAGCACTGGAGGGCATGGTGTCTTTGCAAAAAGATGAGCTGGAAAAGGCGATCGTGAAAGAGAGAGAAACGTTCGGTCTCTGGGCCCTGTTGGACGAAAGCCCGAGACTGGTGACTGCCGTGGCGATGACCGAAACCAGAGCGCTCAAGATCGAACGCGAGTACCTGTATGACGTGCTCTCGAGTCATTTCGACATCGTGCGCGGCATTCTGAAGTGTCTGGTCAGGATGATTCGCGGTTCTCTGGAGAAGTAACCATGCGTGTCCCGCTTGACTCCATACGTTCCATGTATTGTCTCGTGGTAGGCCTCATGTCGGTCAGCGTTCTGCTCACGGGATGTGAAATCCGTCCCAAGCCGTTCGTGCATTTGGTGGAATACCAATCGCGCTCCGCCTGCGCATCGAGACCAGGCGACTGCCCTTGGGACCGATTGCAGCGCGAGGCTGAATTCTCTGCCCTAGTCAACTGTGTGCTGGCGGGAGCCAATGTGCTCAAGATTGTCGAAGAAGACGGCACATCCGACGGTGATCAATCATCCCGTATCGTGGCTCCGCTTCCTCCTCGCTATGGTTATGAACGGGTCACGGTGGGGAACTCCGAAGCGACCTCGTGTCCTGCCAATGCTACCGCTTGTTCGGTCGCCAATCGGCACGACCGCGAGCTCACCTGGGCGACCTGCGGGACTCGTCCGCTGACGGATGCAGAGCTTCGCGGCGGAGAAGACCTTGCTCATGCGGATAGGATCACGGACAGTGTCCTGCTCACCGGCACGCTCTCGCAAGCGAACGACGAGTACAGGCTGCCCGATGGATTGGACGGACCCGATCACGTCTATCGATTCACCCTGACCGAACGAACAAGGATCGAAGCCGCTGTCGCGGCGAACCGGGCCACCTGGTCGGGCGTCGCGGGACTGGTCCAATCGGCCTGGCAGCCGGCCCTCTGGCTCCTGTCTTCAGACGGAACTCGTGTACAGCAGGGTTATGTGTTACGAGCGGGTGTGACGGCGTTATTTCCTTCCGAACTGGAGCCAGGGACTTACTATCTCGTCGTGGATAGTTCGATACCGGAATGGAAACGAGGCGATGGACTCTATCGTTTGTATGTCGGATTCAACCAGACCCTGATGGGCCCGGTGGGTCCTCCCAAAGTCGCTCCAACAGATCCACACCGAAAAGGAGATGCGCCATGAGCTTTCTTCGTTCGATGCCCGACGCCTCGTTGATCGATGTCTTTCGCGCCTCTCCCGAATTCGCCCGACCACTGCATGTCTTCGCCCAGCAGCTTATGCGAGGGCCTTCCCCCTTCACGGAGCAGGAGCGCGAGCTGATCGCCGCCTACGTCTCAAGCCTGAACCACTGTGAGTTCTGTCGAGCGTCACATATTGAAGTGGGCCGCCACTATGGGACGCCTGACGATCTGATCGACGATTTGATGAAAGGGATCCACAACGCTCCTATCGACGAGCGCATCAAACCTGTCTTGTCTTACGTCCGTATGCTGACCCTGGCTCCTGGACGTGTCACCAAGTCCGATGTGACAGCTCTGTATGACGCCGGTTGGGACGACACCGCCGTGTCCCACGCCGCCCTGGTCTGCGCCTTTTTCAGTTTCATGAACCGCTGGGTGAATGGCTTGGGGATTGAGGCCGACCCAGCGGTGGTCAAGATGGCCGGCGAGATGCTCCACAAGAAAGGTTACACGGCCGTCATCGAGCTGCTCGACCGTGCAGGCAAGCTGAATCGGCCTCAAGCGACACGCGATGCGCACGAGCCGACACTCTCATAGGGAGCCTGCCTGTGAATAGGCGTATCGACCGGCGCGACGTCGGATGCGCAGCAGCCGAATTGGGCGAGGCCTCGAGCAGTCGGGACAATCCCTTCTCATCCAGGCCGGTGATCACACGGGAATGATAGCGAACGAGATTAGCACGCATGAACTGTCCGATGACGGTGGTTATTGTTTCCCGACTGCAGCCGATCATATTCGCCATCTCTTGATGGGTAAGCCGCACACAACCGGAGAGGGAGCCAGTCCCGCCACGCCTCACATAACATGCGAGCAGGAGGTGTGCAAGTCGGCCCGGTATGGTATGGAAGACCATGCCCGCCAGATGCCGCTGCATCTGTTGAATCCGCTCGTTGAGATGCCTGCCAAATCTAATCGTGAGATGCTCATGCCTACTCAGGGCTCGAACGAAGTCCACTTTCGCGATCCGACCGATTAACGAGGCATCTAAAGCTTCGACCGTGCTGTCATAGAGAGCCTGGGGAGCCTCTCCGAACATGCACTCCTCGCCAAAGACTTCACCTGGCCCCAGGATATCGACGATGAGTTCTTTCCCGTTGGCATTGGTACGAATCACCTTGATCCATCCCTCCATGAGGAAGTGCACGAAGAGGGCTTGCTGGCCCGCTTGGTACACCGACTCGTGTTTCTTGACCCTCGACATTCGGGTCATGTGAGCGATTTCTTCCAGGTTTGCCTGGGGTATTTCCGAGAATAACCGAATCCCGCTGAAATCCACGAGTGTCTCTGCCATGGCTCTATCCATCCTTCCGGACATGATGTGAAGCAACCTGAAGTACGGTGACCGGCACCCGCGGCTGAAGTGAGACAACGGCTGTCGGACCCGATACGAAATATCGCGTCCAGATTACCGTGGGGGGGATGACCGTCTGGTCATAATTGCTCAATTCGGAAAAACTGACGGACCGGACCGCCGGACGCTGGCATGCCGTAACCTCGTGGAGAATATGCGTAATGAATCGTGCGAGACGCTCGTGAGAAGGGAGCGGCGGACGCGCAACCCACCGTTGTAGGAACTGAAGCCCAGTTTGCGGAAGGTATTCATGAAGAAACTGACTCGTGACCGCATGGCGCCGATCATGTCGGTGTTCCTGTGATCCATCTCACAGACCGCATCCCGTGGATCGGGTAGGTTCGGTCGTGACCTATCGAGTTGATGTGTCGGTCGAGGGGGGACTCCCGCGTCTCACGCTCTTGCTGTCATATGGCGTGTCTGTGATCGGCGCGGGACGGTGACGGACGGCGGCCTCGAGTTTCGCCCCCCGTTTAAGACAAGAAACATCGAGCCGGACCGACCCTTCGCAGCCGATACGGAATATCGGAACGTGCGCGAAGAACAATCGTTCGGCGGCCATGGAGGTCGTTCGACATAAGTCCTCGGGAACTAAACAAGTCCGTGATCGGCAAGTCGTGTGTCGCGCTCTGGCACATCACCTGCTTTGCTCTCGAGAGAGGAACACATCATGGTGACCGAAATGAGATATCCGGAAGTCGAACAAAAGCCAGTAGGGTCCATGGCAGAACGAGACAAGACTCGGAGGCCGATCCGACCGGATCGTGAGGAAGCACGAAGCCGTATGTTAACCCCATGGATGCTGTCGATCATGATGGGCACACTCATCACAGGATGCAGCACGACCCCCATCCCTGTGCAACCAATCGACTCGATGCAGGTAGCCGCATCACCGAGCACACCCTCTGATCCAGAATTTGCCGTGTCGTCTCAGCATGACAGAGTCGGCGCCCTGTCGAGTGCGGGATCGGATCGGAATGAGTTCTCCGATCCCTTCGCACACCCCGGCGAGATCACAGTAGGGGAAGAAGACGATCTGTGGGAACCGTTCAATACGGTGATGTTCGAGTTCAATCGGAAGGTGGACCAGTATGCGCTGAAGCCTGTCGCTGACGCGTACGACTTTATCTTGCCCGATGCGGTGCAGGTTGGGGTCGGCAACTTCTTTCACAATGTCCGGTTCGTGCCACGTCTGTTGAACAATGTGTTCCAGGCAAAGGCAAAGGGGGCCGGGATCGAGTTGGGACGCTTCCTGATCAATACCACGGTTGGGGTGGCGGGCTTCTTCGATCCAGCGAAACATTGGTGGCACCTGGAAACTCCCGACGAGGACAGTGGCCAGACGCTCGGGTTCTACGGGATGAAACAAGGCCCGTACCTTGTGCTGCCGTTCTTTCCCCCGTTGACCCTGCGGGACGGCATCGGGTACGTGGCAGATCTTGCGCTCGACCCGGTCACCTGGCTGGTTTTTGCTGTGACGCCCGGTGGCAGTCGGACAACCTACACCCTTGGGCAATTCGGAGCCCGCGTCGGGGACACCGTGAATGAACGGTCTCTCAATCTGGAAACATTCCAAGGAGTGGAGGACACAACGGTCGACCTCTATGAGGCGGTTCGGAACGCCTACTTGCAGAAGCGAGCGACGGCGGTTCGGGAGTGAGCGGTTGAGCGGCAGTTCATTCGCATCCGGGATAACCGGTGAGGAAAGGGTGACCTATGAGGGGAATCATTCATAGCCAAACCGTGTTAGAGCGGACACTCACAATAGTCTTCATTCAGATCGCGTTCTTGATCGGGCTTGTAGGACTGTCCAACGCATGTGAGACGACCGTCCAGGCGAAAGATGTCCAGCATTCCAGCAACCTCGATAACCATCGCTCTCTCCTTGAGAGAGGGCAGAACGGTCGAGTGTTGCCAGGGTACAGGAATCTGATGGCCTATTGGCCGGCCTACAGCAAAGTCATGTTGGAACCTGTGACGATTTCGGAAGGATTGTCCTCCAAACTCCGTAACCAAGAGCATCATGCTCTTGTACTGCTCACCGGTTCCTTTGAGGACAAGCTCTACCTGAAACTGTCGAAGGAGTACGAAATGGTCGAAAGACCGACGGCAGGGACAATGCGTATCCAGGTGGTGATCACACATCCGGAAGAACGTTCGACCACGTCGGCCTTATGGTCCCACACGGTCCAAGCACTACAGACTGTCGCCACGATCTATACCCTCGCCGGAACACCTCCGTTCGCCGGAGAGTTCGCGACCGAATTCAAGATCCGTGACGCGCAGACGGGCGAACTCCTCGCTGCAGGAGTCGATCGGGTTGCGGAGGAGCAGCATCGCCTTGGGAGGGAAATCTCCAGCTCTTGGTGTGATGTCGAGAACGGCCTGGAAGCCTGGACGGACCTGTCCCTATACAGACTCTGTGTCTTGCGTGGTGCATCAAACTGCATAGAGCCAGCGGTTCGGGAACGAGCGATTGAGCAGCAGTTCATTCACATCCACATCCGGGATACCCGGTGAGGAAAGGGAGGATCGTATGAAACAGGTGAACAACAACAGCGCATTGTGGTCGATCGTATTGGCCGGCGGCGAAGGGACGCGCATCGGTTCCTTCGTGCAGCGGTGGCTCGGCAAGCAGCGCCCCAAGCAGTTTTGCACCTTCGTCGGCACGCGATCCCTCCTCCAACATACCCTGGACCGCGCGGCGCGCCTCGCACCGGTGGAGCAGTCCGTCCTCGTCGTGGCGAAGACCCATGGTCAGGAGGCGATGACTCAACTGGCGGGGCATGAAGTCGGAACCCTGCTGTTTCAACCGGCCAACCGAGATACGGCGGCCGGCGTGTTTCTGCCGTTGACCTATATCCGCGCGCGAGATCCCCACGCGACCGTAGTCATTTACCCCTCGGACCACTTCGTCCACCCGGAAGAGAAGTTCCTCGACAATGTCCAAGACGCGGTGCTGGCAGCCGAGCGGCTGAAGAATCGTATCGTCTTACTTGGTGTCGCGCCGGACCGGCTTGAACTGGATTACGGCTGGATTCTCCCGGGCGCACGGATCGCTCATTCTGGAAAGAGGGCGGTCAAGAATGTCCAGAGATTCTTGGAGAAACCGACGGCGCAGCAGGCCGACGAAGCCTTGTCGAGCGATGCGCTCTGGAACACGATGGTGATGACCGCGAAAGTGGATACCTTCTGGGAACTAGTGGACTGTAACGTTAGAAATGGTAGTATCATGACGTCTAGGGAGGACGTGA
>ERZ1292633.415-Hain-H41-02um-R1-415-length-51393-cov-8_pt1 | contig 51393 bp, 57 predicted proteins | sample MGYA00564406_ERZ1292633 | MGnify/ENA primary metagenome ERZ1292633 (study PRJEB36523, sample SAMEA6512639) | groundwater metagenome | collected 2019-01-08 | study: AquaDiva: Metagenomics assemblies of 32 groundwater samples | reverse complement strand
CGTAAATTTTGTCGCCGTCGGCCTTCGTCCAGACGGCTCCAATATTTACTTCGCACGCTGCGGGGTAATTTACCGATAAGAAAAATAGGGTAAATTTAGGAGGGGGAGATGTTCAATCGTTTTACTGAAAGGGCTCGCAAAGTAATTATTTTAGCTAAAGAAGAAGCAAGGCGTTTTAATCATGATTATATTGGTACCGAGCATATCTTGCTTGGACTTATCCGCGAAGGTGAAGGTGTGGCAGCAGCAGTACTGCAAAAGATGGGGCTATCTCTTGAAAATATTCGCCTTGAAATAGAAAAACTTGTGCAGCCGGGGCCGGCAACGCAAATAATGGGAGATATCCCTTTTACTCCGCGCGCCAAAAAAGCCCTTGAACTTGCTGCGGAAGAAGCCCGATCATTGGGCCATAATTATATCGGCACCGAGCATATTTTACTTGGGCTTATTCGTGAAGGTGAAGGTATAGCATCGCAGGTACTTTTAAATTCCGGGCTTGATTTAAGCGTAGTGCGTAATGAAGTCATGGGCCTTCTTGGTTCAGGGCTTCCCGGGTTTAGTCAGGCAACCGGATCGCAGGCAAAAAATAAAACCCCTGCTTTAGATGCTTTTGGCCGTGACCTGACTGCTTTAGCAAAAGACAATAAACTTGATCCGGTTATTGGGCGGCAGATGGAGACAGAACGGGTAATCCAGGTATTAAGCCGCAGGACAAAAAATAATCCGGTTTTATTGGGTGAGGCAGGAGTGGGAAAAACCGCTATTGTCGAGGGGCTTGCCCAGGCTATTATCGTCGGCAATGTCCCGGAAGTTTTGATTAATAAGCGTATTATCGTGCTTGATCTTGCACTTATGGTAGCTGGAACTAAATATCGCGGACAGTTTGAAGAGCGTATCAAGGCAGTAATGGAGGAGATTAAACGTTCGCAGGATGTGATTATTTTTGTTGATGAACTGCATACTTTAGTAGGCGCAGGCGCAGCAGAAGGCGCAATTGATGCTTCTAATATTTTAAAGCCCGCACTTTCCCGCGGAGAAATACAGTGTATTGGTGCCACTACTATTAATGAATACCGCAAATACATAGAAAAAGATGCTGCGCTTGAACGCCGATTCCAGACGATTATGGTTGAGCCTCCTTCGGTTGAACAGACGGTTGAAATTTTAAAAGGTTTGCGCGATAGATACGAAGCGCACCATCGCGTGATTTTTAAGGATATTGCGCTTGAGGCCGCAGCAAAGTTTTCTGATCGTTATATTTCAGGCCGTTTTCTTCCCGATAAGGCAATTGATTTGATTGATGAATCCGGATCACATGCTCGCTTAAATGTTTTAATTGTTCCCCCGGAAATTAAAAAAGCAGAAGAAAAAGTTGAAAATATCCGTAAAGAAAAAGAAGCCTTTATAAAGAGCCAGGATTTTGAAAAAGCAGCTACTTTACGCGATCAGGAGCGTCAGGCACGCCAGGAGATGGATGAACTTAAAAGTAAATGGGCTCAAACCAAGGAAAAGATCCGCCCTGAAATTAATGAAGAGGATATTGCTAAAATTGTTTCACAATGGACAGGGATCCCGATTTTCCGCTTAGAAGAAAAAGAAGGAGCAAAACTTCTTAAAATAGAAGAGGAATTAAGAAAAAGAGTTATAGGACAAGAAGAGGCAATTTCTGTTATTGCCCATGCCATAAGAAGATCACGTGCTGGAATCAAGGATCCGCGTCGGCCTATCGGCTCATTTATATTTTTGGGACCAACTGGTGTTGGAAAAACTTTGCTTGCAAAAGTGTTGGCAGAATTTATGTTTGGGGATGAGAACGCGCTTTTACAGCTTGATATGTCTGAGTATATGGAAAAGTTTAATGTTTCCCGCTTGATCGGCGCTCCTCCGGGTTATGTAGGTTATGAAGAAGGCGGGCAACTTACCGAAAAAGTAAGGCGTCGGCCTTATTCAGTAATTCTTTTAGATGAAATTGAAAAGGCGCATCCGGATGTTTTTAATCTGCTACTCCAGGTTTTTGAGGATGGCCGGCTTACCGATAGCTTTGGCCGCAAGGTTGATTTTCGTAACTGCGTAATGATTATGACTTCAAACGTCGGTGCAGAAACTATTAGGAAAACTAGTTCTTTGGGTTTTAAGGCGCAGAATGAAGAGCTTACCTATGTTGATATGAAAGATAAGTTGCTTGAAGAGGTCAAAAAAGCTTTTAAACCGGAATTTTTAAACCGTATTGATGACACTATAGTATTCCGGCCTTTAAGCAAAGCCAATCTTGAACAAATTATCAATAATGAAATCGGTTACGTCATAGAAAGGCTTAAAGATCATAATATTACTTTAGAAATTACTCAGGAGGCAAAAGATTTTTTAATTGAAAAAGGTTTTGATCCGGTATTCGGAGCGCGACCGCTAAAAAGGACTATCCAACGATATCTGGAAGATTCCCTGGCGCAGGATATTATTTCAAAGCGGATTCAGGATAACGCAAAAGTAAAAGTGACGCGCAAGAATGAGGAGCTCATTTTTGATGTTTTATAAAATTTTCACTTTTTTAGGCGAAAAGGCAGTTATTTTCTTTACTTTTATAGGAGGATTAAGTAATCTGACTGTCCAGGCATTTTACTGGATGTGGGTGCCTCCTTTTAAGAAAGAAAGAATGCTTCGGCAATCAATACGCGCGGGAGTTGAGAGTTTTGCTATTGTGTCTCTGGTTTCTTTTTTTATCGGGATGATTTTTGCGTTACAGATTGCTTATCTTATGCAGCGTTTAGGTTCAGAAATGTATATCGCAAGCATTGTGGCGATATCGCTGGTACGGGAATTAGGGCCGGTTATTACTTCTCTTGTAGTTGCAGGAAGAGTGGGTGCGGCAATTGCCGCTGAAATTGGTTCTATGCAGGTTACAGAGCAGGTTGATGCCCTTAAAACTTTGGCTGCTAATCCTGTTAAGTATCTGGTAGTGCCGCGCTTTCTTGCATTGGGCCTGATGTTGCCCTGTCTTACGCTTTATGCAGATATTATAGGGATATTCGGAGGATGGTTGATTTGTGTGCAAAAGCTTGGCATTTCTTCCGGAATGTATATGAATATTACTTTTGACTCGCTGTTATATAAAGATATAGTTACAGGATTAGTTAAGACCGTATTTTTTGGTTTGATTATTGCTTTTGTCAGTTGCTATGAAGGTTTTAATGTCGAAGGCGGAGCAGAAGGAGTAGGACGGGCAACAACTAAGGCAGTGGTGAACTCTTTTATCCTGATTATCGCTGCGGATTGTTTTTTAACCGCGTTATTCTACTTTATTTTTCCATAATACAAATGATAGAAATTAGAGGAGTTCGCAAAGCTTTCGATGATAATCAGGTTTTAAACGGTGTTGACCTTGAGGTAGAAAAAGGCCAAACTTGTGTGATTATCGGCCGTTCCGGATGCGGTAAAAGTGTTTTACTTAAACAAATAGTCGGGATATTAAAGCCAGACGCAGGGGTTGTTATGGTAAATGGCCTTAACTTGTCAAAGTTAAGCGACAAGAAACTTGATATTTTGCGTATGAAAATCGGAATGGTTTTTCAGGGAGGAGCGCTCTTTGATTCTCTGACAGTAAGCGAGAATGTGGGGTTTGCTCTTACCGAACATACGCGAATCCGCCGGAGAGATATTAACAAGCGTGTAGTTGAGGCGTTAGAATTAGTGGGATTAAAAGGAATTGAGAATGTTATGCCTGCTGCTTTAAGCGGCGGGATGCGTAAACGCGTTGCATTGGCGCGGGCGATTTGTATGAAACCGGCAATACTTTTATATGATGAACCAACAACAGGCGTTGATCCAATTACCGCTGACAGTATTAATGATTTGATTATAGAGATGCGTGACCGGCTTAATGTTACTTCGATTGTAGTTACTCATGATATGAGAAGTGCTTATAAGGTTGCAGATAAAATAGCTATGCTTTATCAGGGTAAAATTATTGCAGAGGGTACTGCGCGGCAGATCCAGAACAGCGCGCATGCGGTGGTGCACCAGTTTATTAATGGGCTTGCAACCGGGCCGATAACGGATAAGTAGTTTGCCCCTTGCGTAAGCGCTTATAAATTTTTTCGCCAGTCTCGCCTTCGGCGGACGGCTCTAAAATTTACAAGCACGCTGCGGGGTAATTTGCAGATAAGTAAAATAAGGCAAATTTAGGAGGTTAATATGGTATTCGGAAAAACCAAGCTTGAAATTAAAGTAGGATTTTTTGTTTTTGTTGCCTTGGTGATTCTGGTGACATTTTTGCTTTTGATTGGCGATTACAAGACCCTGTCCTCCGGAAAGAAAGTGAATTTTATATTTCACTTTGTAAACGGTGTTAAGGTTGGGGCTCCTATACGTTTTTCCGGGGTAGATATCGGTGAAATAAGGAAGATAAGACTTGATTTTAGTTCGGTAGATAATCCGATGCAGGTAAAGATAGAAGGTATAGTTAAGAAAGAAGTAAATATTCCTTTAGATTCAGAGGTTTGGGTAAATACTTTGGGATTATTGGGTGAAAAATATATTGAGATTATCCCGGGTAAAGATTACTCACGCTGCCTGGCAGAAGGGGATGCCATAAGAGGTAACGATCCTATGGGCATGCAAGAGATTACTAATATGGCAAAAAAACTAATAGATAATGTTGATGAGAGTATTACAAAGATGAAGAATAAGGAAGGAACGGTTGGAAGGCTGCTTTACGATGAAGAGTTATACGCAAATTTTGAGAATATTGTAAAGAACATTGAAGAATTTTCCTTAGATATCCGGCGTAATCCATGGAAACTTTTTATTAAGACCAAGGAAAAAAAGCCTGAGCCTTCCGCGAATTAGCCGCGTTTTTTCACATGAAAACAAAGACTGTTTTTAGCTGTCAGAGTTGTGGTTTTCAATCTCCTAAATGGTTGGGCAAATGCCCTGATTGTGAGAGTTGGAATTCTTTTGTAGAAGAAGATTATGCCTCTCCTCAAGTAATATCAAAAGGAAGAACCAACCTTGATTTACCGCAAGAAGAACCGGTTTTAATTAAAGACGTACACATCAAGGAAGAAGACCGTCTTAAATCCGGCATAGCAGAATTAGACCGGGTATTGGGTGGAGGATTAGTCCCGGGTTCTGTGGTGCTTATCGGAGGTGACCCGGGGATAGGGAAGTCTACAATATCTTTACAGTTTTCGCATCAGCTGATGCGTGCCGGAGCTAAGGTTTTATATGTGAGTGCTGAGGAATCAGTCACCCAGACAAAACTACGCGCGCAAAGGTTGGGTATCGGTCAAGGTGAACGCCTTTATATTGTAAATCAGGCAGACTTAGGGGTAATCTTAGAGTTTATCCGAAAGTTAAAACCTGATCTTGTGATTGTTGATTCTATCCAGGTTATTTCTGACTCCAGGCTTACTTCTGCTGCAGGAAGCGTAAGCCAGGTACGCGAGTGCGCGGCTACTCTTGCAAGATTTGCCAAAGGGACAAACATTTCAATTTTTATTATCGGCCATGTTACTAAAGAAGGAACTCTCGCCGGGCCAAGGGTGCTGGAACATATTGTAGATACGGTCTTATATTTTGAGGGTGAGAGGTTTTCATCATATAGGATATTACGCGCGGTAAAAAACCGTTTTGGTTCTACTAATGAAATCGGAGTTTTTGAAATGGGCACAAAAGGATTATGTGAAGTTGAAAATCCTTCGCAAATCTTCCTGGCCCAGAGGCCCACTGATGTTTCGGGTTCAGTAGTGATATCTGTACTTGAGGGGACTCGTCCGATTTTAGTTGAGGTGCAAGCCTTAGTTAGTAAAACCGGTTTTGGTTATCCGCTTAGGCGCGCTGAAGGATTTGATTATAACCGGCTCTCACTCTTAGTGGCAGTACTTGAGAAAAGAATCGGGTTGTCCCTTGAGACAGAAGATATTTTTGTTAATGTCGCAGGCGGCATTAAGGTCGAGGATCCGGCAGCGGATTTAGGAGTAGCAGCGGCAGTGGCTTCGGCATTTAGAGGTAAGCCCGTAGATATAGACGTTGTGCTTTTGGGTGAAGTGGGTTTAGCAGGCGAGATTCGTAGTGTATCTCAGTCAATATTACGTATTAATGAGGCGCAGAAACTGGGTTTTAAAAGGTGCATTTTGCCAAAAAATAATTTAAAAGGCCTTGATCTGCCGAAGGCAAATACTATAAAGCTTGAGCCAGTGGCAACACTCAAAGAAGCTTTGGATTTGTTAGGGATAAATTAAGAAAGGGGCAATCCATGAATCTATTTTTAGTCCGTCTTTTATTTTTTATTGCCGGCATAGCAGCCGGATATCAAATCGGCCTTGATTTTAATAATCCTTACCTTGGGTCATTTTTAGGCTCTGTATTAGTAGGGGCAGTGGTTTTTGCAGAAATCGGGATGCGCAAAGTCTCAACTAAAGGGCTATCAAGCGCGGTGTTCGGGTTGATGCTTGGTTTAATCATGGCTAAGTTTATCACCGATGCTTTAGCTATTACTCCGCTTTCAATCGAAAACCTCTCACTTGTAAGATTTATTATTACGCTTGTTTTCTGTTATTTGGGAATGGTCCTTGGAGTGCGCGGTAAAGACGAGTTTAACGTTATTATTCCTTATGTACGACTACGCCGTCAGGACCAATCTTCTAGCGTAATCCTTGTTGATACCAGTATTATAGTCGATGGCCGGGTGGTAGATATTTTTAAAACAAAGTTCTTAGAAGGCAAAATTGTTATTCCGCGTTTTGTCTTAAAGGAATTACAGCAGATCGCTGATTCTACTGATCCTATAAAGCGCCAGCGCGGCCGTAGAGGGCTTGAGATCCTTCATAGCATACAAAAAGAGGTAGGGACGGATATATTAGTGCATGAAGAAGATTTTCCCGAGCTTCCGGAAGTTGATATGAAACTGATCAAACTTGCAAAGCTCTTAGAAGGTAAGATTCTTACTGTAGATTATAATCTTAATCGTATAGCAACCCTGCAAGGTGTTGTTGTATTAAATATTAATGAGCTGGCTAATGCTTTAAAGCCGGTAGTTTTTCCGGGTGAACAATTACAGGTGAAGTTGATTAAGGAAGGGAAGGAATACAATCAAGCAATCGGATATCTTGAAGATGGGACAATGATAGTAGTTGAGGAGGGACGACGCCTTATTGGGCAGGATGTGCGGTTGTCGGTTACATCTGTTTTACAGACTCAAGCCGGCAGGATGATTTTTGGTAAAATTGAACGTTAACATGTTTGTAAGCGTTTTAGTATTAGCAGCCGGAAAAGGAGCTCGTTTAAAAAGCAGAGTTCCTAAGCCTCTTGTAAAAATTTTAAATAAACCTGCCATGCTTTATGCGCTTGAGGAATTTAACCGGCATCCGTTAATTAAAGAGATCATTATTGTTGTAAATTCTGATAACGAAAAGAAGATCTTATCTTTAGTTAGCAGCCGGAAAATCAATAAAGTCAAAGCGATAGTAAAAGGCGGCAAGAGAAGGCAGGATTCAGTTGTAAATGGTTTAAAGGCGTTAGGGGCAGAAAGTGAATTGGTATTAATCCATGATGCCGCCAGGCCTTTTATAAATAGAGGGTTAATAAGTTCCGTAATAAATTATGCGTTAAAGTTTGGAGCGGCAATTCCTGCTGTTTCGGTAAAAGTAACGATTAAAAAAGCCAAGATGGCAGTAAAAAATTTATGCATAGAAAAAACCGTAGCAAGAGAAAATTTATGGGAGGCGCATACTCCCCAGGGATTTAAAACTTCCTTAATCCGTAAAGCATACGATAGATTCGGCAAAGACGATGTTACGGATGATGCTTCACTTATTGAGAAAATTAAAGTTCCTGTGGCAATAGTCAGTAGTTCGGTATTTAATATAAAAATAACAACGCCTGAAGATTTGTTAATAGCAGAAGCGATTGCGCGGAAATTAAAAAAAGTCTAAGGTTCCCGCCACAATGAGTGGCGGGTCCGCCAAGAATTTTGGCGGAGAGGATTAGGATGAGAGTTGGTATAGGTTACGATATCCACCGGATGATTGAGGGGCGTAAACTTTTTCTGGGAGGGATAGAAATACCATATATTAAAGGATTTTTAGCGCATTCTGACGGGGACATTCTTTTACATGCCCTTTGCGATGCGATTTTGGGGGCAGCAGCATTAGGCGATATCGGGACACATTTTCCCGATACTGATATACGTTATAGTAATATCTCAAGTGCCCAGCTTCTTAAGGAAGTGCTTGTTGTTGTTAGAAATAAAGGTTTTCGGGTGCATAACGTGGATACAGTAATCATTATGCAAGAACCTAAATTAGTGCCTTTTAAAGATAAGATACGTAATAATGTTGCAACACTTTTAGGTATTGATGTTTCTTTTGTAAGTGTTAAGGCAAAAACTCAAGAAGGATTGGGCCCGATAGGAAATAATGAAGCAGCCGCATGCTATGCGACGGTGAGTTTAGATACAGGAGGATAGGTATGTATTTATCATTGATAAAAATCTTAATTTTTATTTTATTTTTTATAATCGCCAAATTCCTTATTTATGCATTAATATTTCGCGATGATATAAAAGCTGCCTGTAAGCGGGATCCTGCTGCCAAAAGCTTCTGGGAGGTTGCACTTCTTTATCAGGGGATACATGCTTTGGCGCATTACCGCGGTGCGCATTTCTTTTACCGCATGAGGTTTTATTTTCTTGCGCGCCTGATCAGCCAGTTTTCGCGCCTTATTACCGGGATTGAAATTCATCCCGGTGCAACTATCGGAAGACACCTGTTCATTGACCATGGCATGGGAGTGGTGGTAGGTGAGACTGCGATTATCGGAAATGATGTTTTATTGTATCAAGAAGTGACTTTAGGAGGCACTGGCTTAGAGAAAGGAAAGCGTCATCCGACAATTGGTAATAACGTTGTAATCGGCGGCGGAGCAAAGATATTAGGAAATATTACTATTGGAGACAACTCTTATATTGGCTCAAATGCGGTAGTAATCAAGGATGTGCCGCCGAATTCTACTGTTGTGGGAGTTCCCGGGCGTATTACTAAACAGGAAGGTAAAAAAATGGAAGTTAGCCTTGATCATATGCATATCCTTGATCCGATTATGCAGGCGATGCAGGAGCTGGAAGAAAGAATAAAGAAGCTAGAAAAGAAATAACCACGCCACATGTCCATATATATCTATAATTCTCTAACTCGCAAAAAAGAAGAATTTATCCCGCTTAATCCGGGAGTGGTAAATATGTATACCTGCGGAGTAACGGTATATGATAATTGCCATGTCGGCCATGGCCGCAGCCTGTATATTTTTGAGGTAATGCGCAGGTATCTTGAATACCGCGGATACCGGGTTAATTTTGTAAGGAATATCACTGATGTAGATGACAAAATTATTAATCGCGCACAAGAGCTTAATACTGATTGGCAGGAGCTGGTAAATAAATATATTGAAAGTTATTATCATGACATTGAGCTTCTTGGAGTGCGTAAGGGGCTTACTGATGAAAAAGGGATTGAGCCGCGCGCAACGGTAAATATTCCGCAGATGATAGAGTATATTAAAAAGCTTATAGATAAGGGTTCTGCATATTCGGTTAAAAGCGGCGTATATTTTAATGTGCGTAATTTTAAAAATTACGGCAAGCTTTCCGGGCAAAGTATAGATGAGATGCTTAGCGGCGTGCGTAAAGATTCTGATGAGGATAAATTAGACCCGCTTGATTTTGCGCTTTGGAAGACAGCCAAAGATGGTGAGCCTTCTTGGGATAGCCCCTGGGGGAAAGGACGTCCGGGATGGCATATTGAGTGTTCAGTGATGAGCCAGAGGTTCCTTAATACTTTTACTCTTGATATTCATGCAGGAGGAAGGGACCTGATCTTTCCCCACCATGAGAATGAAATTGCCCAGGCAGAGGCACTTACCGGTATGCCGTTTGCCCGTTATTGGGTTCACCATGGCCTGCTGACTATTAATGGCCAAAAGATGTCAAAATCATTAGGCAACTTTATTACGATTCAAGAGTTCTTTAATAAACATAAGGGGTTTGATTTTTTAAAACTTTTTTTCCTGGGCGCACATTATACAAGCCCGGTAGATTTTACCGACGAAAAAATCCAGGAGGCAAAGCGCGCTTATGAGAGGGTGGCAATGCTTATTAGTAAACTTGATGATTTTTTAATTAACTATCGTCAGGAGTCAGAAGACCATCCTTTAACTAAAAGTGCCGAAGAAATTAAAGAGAAGTTTATCTCTTATATGGATGATGATTTTAATACCCCAAAGGCGCTTTCGGTAGTTTTTGATCTGGTTACTCGTTCAAATATCGCCTTAGAAAAAGGCAAGCTTGAGCATCGCGAGTTTTTATTTGAAGCAAGAAAATTATTAAGCGAATTTTTAAATATTTTTATTTTGCAATTTTCTTTAGAAGCTTCCGTAGGTGGAATTTCTGAGAAAGAAGTAGAAGTTTTGATCAATTCCAGAGTCGATTATAAGAAGAAAAAGATGTTTCAAGAAGCGGATAAGATCAGGAAAGATCTGGAAGCAATGGGTGTTATTTTAGAAGATACAAAAGACGGTAAAACAACCTGGCGCCGGAAGATTTAAAATGAAAAAAGGTATATTTATTACTTTTGAGGGTTCAGAGGGCAGTGGTAAGAGTACGCAATCAAGGGCGTTAGCCGCTTATCTTAAGAGTAAAGGTTATAATGTCCTATATTTGCGCGAGCCAGGTGCCACAGCTATCGGAGAAAAAATCCGTCGGATACTTTTAGATAAGGTAAATTCTTCTATGGCAGAAACTACAGAGACGTTACTTTATATGGCTGCCCGCGCCCAGATAGTTAAGGAAAAGATAATACCCGCGCTTCTAAGAGGAGTAATAGTTATTTCTGACCGATTTCTAGATTCTACTCTTGCCTATCAGGGGTATGGATTAGGGATAAATTTTAAAAGTATAGAGAGTATCGGGGAATTTGCCTGCGCGGGAATAAAACCAGATTTTACTTTGATAATGGATCTATCATGTAGTAAAGGTTTAAGCAGAGTAGGAAAAGTCAAAGATCGTATTGAGTCAAGGGCGCTTAGTTATCATGAGCGGGTGCGCATCGGGTATTTAGATCTCGCGCGCCAGAATCAAAAACGCATTAAACTGATTCCGGTGAAAGATAAAGAATCGACTAAAAAACAGGTAATAGAAGCTGTTGAGGAGTTTCTTAGATGCCATTTTCCGAGATATGCGGCCAGGATAGGCCGATTGAAGTTATAAAGGGAATTATTGAAAGTAAAAGGATTGCCGGCGCATATTTTTTCACTGGGCCGGAGGGAGTAGGAAAATTTTTTACCGCGCTAAAATTTACCCAAACACTTAATTGTTTAAAAGGTGGCCTTGATCCTTGTCAAATTTGCGCATCTTGCCTTAAGATTTCAAAAGGGTTTCATCCTGATATACAGATTATAAATGAAGGAGAGCAGGAAGCGATAAAGATTGAAACTGTGCGCGAGATTAAGCGGCAGCTTAATCTCAGGCCTTACGAAGGGAATTTTAAGGTTTGTTTAATTAATGATGCGCATAATCTAACGGCAGAAGCAGCTAATGCCCTTCTTAAGATTCTTGAGGAGCCTCCCAACAAGAGTGTTTTGATTTTAGTCAGCTCCCAAAGTAAGCTTATTTTTAAAACCATACTTTCCCGGTGCAAAATCATTAGATTTTCTGCCCTACCTGCCAAGAAGGTTAGAGAAATACTAATAAATGAACATGGATTTAAAAATGACTACGCGCATTTTCTGGCATATTTTTACGAAGGTAGGTTGGGCGCTGCGCTAAAGAATAAAGATACGGAGCTTATGCTTAAAAAAAATAGATTGATTGATTTTTTCACTACCCCTGACAGCCAGGCGGGAGCACCGGCACAAGAAAAAGAAGAATTACGTTTTTGTTTGCATATTCTTATCAGTTGGCTTAGGGATCTTTATCTAGTAAAAAGCGGCCTAAAGCAGGATGAGATGATTCATTTTGATCGTCGCGGAGATTTATTGAAAACAGCTTCTCTTTATGAGATAGGGGAAGTTCAACAACTGCTTACGCTTGCCCATGATTCATTATGGCAGCTTCAGCATAATATTAACGCCAAGCTTATTTTGGCTCAAGTGAGGTCGCGTCTATGGAAAACTTAATTTTAGTAAGATTGCGTGATTCAGGCCAGGTTTTTTATTATAATTTATCTAATTTTGAGGTCAAAGAAAACGATTATGTGATTGTCGAGCATGACCGTGGCATGGATTACGGGCAGGTAGTTTCGCAAAAAGAAGAAGAAGCGGATCCGAAGTCAAAAGAAGCGCCTAAAAAAATAACGCGTAAGGCAAATGATTCCGATATGAAAAGTATCGAGGATAACCGCCAAAAGGCGCGTGAGGCATTTGCGTCCTGCCTCAAAAAGATAAAAGAGCATAATTTGGATATGAAGCTGGTAAAAGCAGAATATTCTTTTGACCGCGGAAAAATTGTTTTTTATTTTACCTCTCCTGGCAGGGTGGATTTTAGGGAGTTAGTAAAGGATCTAGCAAAAATTTTTAAAGCGCGTATTGAATTGCGCCAGATTGGCGTGCGCGATGAGGCGCGCCTTTTTGGGGGGTTTGGCCCTTGTGGAAGAGAGCTTTGCTGCGCTAAATTTTTAAAGGATTTTGAGCCGGTGACGATTAAAATGGCAAAAGAAGAGGGCCTGCCGCTTAATCCTCCGAAAATCTCCGGGCTTTGCGGACGCCTGATGTGCTGTCTTAACTTTGAATACGAAGCCTACAAATTTCTTTCTAAAGGCCTGCCGCATGAAGGAGAACATTTGCATACGCCCAAAGGAAAAGGCAAAGTTATAAGCGTAAATGTGTTTAAAAGAAATGTTGTAGTGTTGCTTGAGGACGGAACGCAGACGAATATAAGCTATAAAGATAAGGATATTAAAGAGCAAAAGGAATAGAATCAATAATGGAAGAAAAATTTTATATTACCACGCCTCTTTATTATGTGAATTCTTCTCCGCATATCGGACATTCATATACTAATATTGCCTGCGATACTTTGGCGCGGTTTAAGCGCGCTAAATTAGGCAAAACCAATGTCTGGTTTTTAACCGGCACTGATGAGCATGGCCAAAAAATCAAGAAAGCCGCGGACGCAAAAAATTTAAGCCCGCAGGATTTTACTGACGAAATTGTGCCGTTATTTAAAGAGTTATGGCAGAAGTTGGGGATTTCTTATGATGATTTTATCCGCACTACTGAGGCTCGGCATAAAAATACAGTAGCAAAAGCCCTTACGATACTAAAAGAAAAAGGCGATATCTTTATGGCGCAGTACGAGGGTTGGTACTGTGTGCCATGCGAGAGTTTTTGGACCCAAACGCAGGCGGGTTCGGCTATATGCCCGGATTGCCAACGGCCGATAGAAAAGATCACCGAAAGTAATTATTTCTTTTCTCTTTCTAAATATCAGGGATGGCTTATTGATTATATTGAAGCGCATCCTGATTTTATCCGGCCACTAATCCGACGGAATGAAGTATTAAGTTTTTTAAAGCTTAATAGTTTAACCGACTTGTGTATTTCAAGGCCCAAAGAGCGTTTAAATTGGGGAATAGCGTTTCCTTTTAGTTCGGAACATGTGGTTTATGTATGGTTTGATGCCTTGCTTAATTATATCAGCGCAGTAGGTGAGTTTAATAAAGATGGGGTTTTTCAATCGCGCTGGTGGCCGGCAGATTTACATATTATAGGAAAAGATATACTCAGGCAACATGCGGTATATTGGCCAATCATGCTTAAGGCACTTGATATTCCTATGCCTAGCTGTGTTTTTGCCCATGGTTGGTGGATGTTAGGGGAAAATAAGATGTCTAAATCCCGCGGCAATGTAGTTAATCCGCTTGAGATGGTAGAAAAATACGGTATTGATGCCTATAGATATTTTCTTTTACGCGACGTACCTTTTGGTATGGATGGTAATTTTTCAGAAGATGCCCTGATCAAGAGATTTAATAGCGATCTGGCTAATGATTTGGGGAATCTGGTTTATCGCAGCCTGACTATGACCGAGAAGTATTTTGCTTCCGTTGTTCCAAACATTGATATTTTTGTGCGTAAGTTTGATGAAGCAGGTGAAAGTATAAAAAATAAAATTAAATCACTTCCTCAAGATGTAGAAAAGTTTTTAACTCCGGCAGAAGATTTTAATTTTGGTGCTTCTCTTGAAGAGACCTGGAAACTTATTGCTATGGCTAATAAATATGTTGAGGAGACAAAGCCATGGAATTTAAGTAAAGAAGGTAAGCTAGAAGAACTTTCTGCGTTTATCCGGCTTTTAATAGAAGTTGTCCGCGCTGTCAGTAAGGAACTATTGCCTTTTATGCCGGTTACAGCTTCGGCTATTATAGAACAGGCCGGGCAAGATATAATAAAAAAAGGTTCGCCTCTTTTTCCGCGCCTTGAAATACCCGGCGCAACCCCCAAAAAAAATGCTCGTTGATACGCATTGCCACCTAGATTTTCCTGAATTTGATCAAGACCGAGATCAAGTTATTGAGCGCGCAAAAGAAGCAGGATTTAGTTACTTAATTAATATTGCCTCAAGCGCTAAAGGTTGCCGCGAGACTCTAAATCTTGCGCGTGCTTATGATTTAATTTATGCAGCAATCGGAATTCATCCTCATGAAGCAGATAATGTCACAGAAGATGATCGAAATTTATTGCGTGAACTTGCCAAAGTTAATAAAGTAGTTGCAATAGGAGAAACCGGGCTTGATTATTACCGGAATTTTTCCACACCTACCGCGCAAAAAACGCTTTTTGAATTTACCCTTTCATTAGCTAAAGAGTTAAATAAGCCGTTAGTTTTACATTGCCGTCAGGCAGAAGAAGATCTCTGGCAGATGTTAAAGAAAATCCTTCCGCTAAGCGCCGTGGTACATTGTTTTAGTGGAAGCAAAGATTTTTTAGAAACCTGCCTTAATGCCGGATTTTTTATCTCCTATACCTGTAATATTACTTATAAAAAAGCTGAAGCGTTACGGGATTTAGTGCGGATTACTCCTTTAGACAGGTTGATGTTAGAAACAGATGCTCCGTATCTATCTCCTGAAGGAAGGCGTGGTAAACGTAATGAACCGTTTTATGTGCGCGAATTAGCCGAATATGTAGCGAAATTAAAAAATATAAGTTTTGAAGAAGTTGCAGAGGCTACCACTGCCAATGCCAAAAGATTTTTTCATCTGCCATGAGTAAGTCAAAGATTGCCATTAAACGATGTTCTGATTATCAGCGCAATAAAATAGAAATTGCAGTGCGCGAGGCGATTGATTTATTAGGGGGGATAAGCGCTTTTATTAAGCCAAAAACAAAAGTTTTGGTAAAACCTAATCTCTTGATGGCAAAAGATCCGGAAGCCGGAATTACCACTCATCCTGAAATAGTGCGGGCAGTTATAAAACTGCTCAAAGAAATTGACTGTCAGGTTTATTTGGGTGATGCACCGTCAGTATGGGGAAATCAGATCCAGAACGTGGATCAGGTTTATGAAAAAACCGGCATGAAGGCAATCGCCCGGGAAGAGAAGATAACAGTTGTTGATTTTGATAAGCGGCGCTGGCGCGGAGATTTTCCCTTAACTACCTGGCTTGATGAATGCGATGCTTTTGTAAATATCCCTAAATTTAAAACCCATAACTTTACTATTCTTACCGGTGCAGTAAAAAATCTTTATGGTTTAGTAAGCGGTACTTATAAAACAGAGTTGCATAAGCGTTATTTTGATAAGGAAGATTTTGCCCGTGTATTGGCTCAGATTTATAAACAAGCAAAGCCGGCGCTTACGGTCGTGGATGCGATTGTTGCTATGGAAGGAGACGGCCCATCAAGCGCAGGTAAATTAAGAAATACAGGGTTGATAGTCGCAGGTGTCGATGGCGTTGCAATTGATAGCGTATTGGCAAAGATTATGGGAATAGAGCCTGAAGTAGTTGCCACTACTAAATACGCGCGCATACTTGGTTTAGGGATATCTGATTTAAAGCAGATTGAGGTAGTAGGGGAGGCATTATCCGATTGTATTGGGAAGCCGTTTATTTTACCTAAACCCGCAATGACTTCTAAATTACCGCCGCAACTAGTAAATTTTTTAAAAGGTTTGGTTCGATATTGGCCAAAGGTCCTGCCGAGTAAGTGTATTCGTTGCCAGGCTTGTGTGCGCGCCTGCCCGCAAAAGATAATCCGCTTAGAAGATGATCGGATAAAAATAAATTATAAAGGTTGTATCAGTTGTTTTTGCTGTCTGGAAGTTTGTCCGCAAGAGGCGATTGTGTTGCGTAAGAGTTTTTTTGCGAAGATGTTGGGGCTATAACTCTGCCTCGTCAGAGCCTCGGCAGAGTCCTTGTTTCTTTCCTATATACGCCTTTAAAACCGTCTTCGTAAGGTTTTAGGCGTAAGGAAGAAACTTCGGAAACTAGGGGACGCTTCGGTAGTTTTTTGCTTGACAGGGCTTGCTAATATGTTACACTTGTAACATAAAAGTTACAAGGAGAACTCTATGAGATTCGCTATTTCCCTAATAGATATTTTAAATTCAGCTACAAAACTAAAAATAGTAAAATTCTTGTTAACTCATGAAGCCTCGATGAGCGAAAGGGAAATTGCTTCTATTTTGAAGGTGTCTCATATGAGTATTAATCGGACTATGCAGGAGCTATCAGAAATGAATTTTGTCAATTTTACGACTGTCGGTAAAGCTCATTTATGGAAGGTTAACCACAAAAGCTATGCTTTTAAGGTGCTATCTGAATTTATTAATGGTGTTTCCCGTATCAAGGATCCGCTTGATGATCTAAAGGAGATGATTTCAGCTATCTTGCCTAAAAATCTGATTAAAAAAGCAGTCTTATTTGGCTCTATTGCCAGAGGTGAGGAAAAATCAGATAGTGATATTGACATTTTTTTCTTAGTTAAAAATAATAATGATAAAGAAAGATTAACTCCTTACGTAGATAAATTATTAAATGCCTGCTTTGAGGCTTATGGTAACAGGTTATCGCCGTATATATTAACCAAACAGGAAGCCAAGAAAAAAACAAGGCAGAAATTTCTTTTCGAGATAGATAAGGGTATCGAAATATTGCCTTCATAAAAAGGATAAGCCGTGACTTTGAAATTTAAGACTAGAGACGTTGAAAAGTCTTTGTATGCTAATTATCTAAAAAGAGCTGAGGAGTGTTATCATGCGGCGAAAAATTCCTTTGTTGCGCAGGAATGGAATGCCGCTACTATTAGCGCTATCCACGCTGTAATCGCCGGATCTGACGCAATGTGTGTATATTTCTTGGGTAAACGCAACGCTAGTGAAAGTCATAACGAAGCAGCAGCGCTTTTTAAGACAATAAGAGCCGATGATGAGGGGATAAATACCAATACGAATAGGATAGCAAGGGTGCTTAGTATCAAAAGCATGGCTGAATACGAAGAAAGATTAGTTTTTAGGGCTGAAGCCGAGAAAGCTTTAAAAGATTGCGAAAGATTCTTAGAATACATTAAGGAAAAGCTACCTAAGTAAATGGAGCAGTGAAAATGAAAAAATCTAAAATTCCTGTAACAATTTCTTGGGAAAAAAATGCTGTAAAGATTATTGATCAAACACTTCTTCCCGGGAAGCTGAAATATTTGTATGTCCGAGATATTAAAACTCTTTGGCATGCAATTAAGGTGATGAAGGTAAGGGGTGCGCCTGCTTTGGGTGCGGCTGCGGCGTTAGGCCTATATTTAGGGATAAAAGATTTTAAAGGGGAGGATAAGAAGAAATTTTTTAGTTTGATTGAGAAAGTAGCTAATTATATAGCTTCCAGCCGGCCTACTGCAAAAAATCTATTCTGGGCGCTGGAACGCATCCAAGATACAGCTAAAAAATTAAAAGACAAAAACATAATTGTTATCAAATTAGGAATTTTAAGAGAAGCAAAAGAGATTATAAAAGAAGATAAGATTTCTTGTCGGGCAATTGGAGACTATGGGGCAACTTTACTTAGTAAAAAAGACACCGTGCTTACTATTTGTAATGCCGGAGGGCTTGCTACTGTAGATTATGGAACAGCTTTAGGGGTGATTTATAGCGCTTACAATCAAGGAAAGCCGGTTAAAGTATATGCCTGCGAAACTCGTCCGATGCTTCAGGGAGCGCGGTTAACTGCCTGGGAGCTTAGTAGAAGAGGGGTGGATGTAACGCTTATTTGCGATAATATGGCAGCTACCTTAATGCAACAGGGTAAAATCAGTGCAGTTATTACCGGAGCAGACAGGATAACTTTAAACGGTGATTCTGCCAATAAAATTGGTACTTATAACCTGGCTGTATTAAGTAAATTTCACGGGATTCCTTTTTATATTGCCGCACCATTTTCAACTTTTGACCTTTCTTTAAAAGAAGGCAGCCAAATACCCATAGAAGAAAGGCAGAGGCAGGAAATGGTAGAATTATTTTTTGAAAAACCTATTACTGCTAAAGGGGTAAAAGTTTATAATCCTGCTTTTGATGTTACTCCTCAAGAGCTTATAACTGCTATTATTACAGATAAAGGCTTGATCCAAAAGCCGTTTAAGCAAAACATTAAAAAACTCTTTTTATCGACGGAAAAATAATTGATATTTTTTTCTTTCACCCCTTGAAAAGTAGTAGGGATGTGTTATATTTAGAATGCAGATAAATAACAAGAGTTGGTAGAAGTTAGTAGGTTTTACGTCACTGGGCAAGGGGTAAATTACCAGCGGGCAGGCAATGCCCGGCATAAAAGCCAAAAGTAAATTTCCCCTTGCCTCTTTTTATATTGACAAATGATACAAATGTGGTATCATTAAAAAGTGGAGGAAATATGGGCGTTACGATCAGGTATATGTTAAGGCCTGTGGCTCATTGTAAAGAGGGCTGCAGTATGGTGTCCTAAGTATGACGGTAAACTGCTTTTCTCTTTAGGGTAGGGGAGGTTTAAACCTCCCCTACCTTGTGGATAACTTAAATCGAAAATTTATGAAATTAATAACTCGTGACACTGATTACGCATTAAGAGCGCTTTGTTTTATTGCTAAAGAACCGAAAAAGATGATCGCCGCACGTAAACTTTTTTCGGAGCTAGGGATTCCATACCCATTTTTACGTAAAATTATGCAGGTGCTCAAACACCATGGGATAGTTTCATCCTGTAAAGGGCAGGGGGGAGGGTTTTCTTTACTCGTCCCCACCAGCCGTCTTTATTTAAAAGATATAATCCGTATATTTCAGGGTGAATTTTCCCTTAATGAATGCCTGTTTAAGAAAAAGATTTGCCCGGGGGTTTCAAGCTGCATGTTGCGCCGACATATTTTATCCTGGGAAAAACAATTAAAAGAAAATATAGAAAGTGTCAGCATAGAATCTCTACTTAGTGAAACAGGAGGAAGTTTTGAAGAAAAGAAAAATAATTAAGATCGATGAAGATAAGTGTAATGGTTGCGGATTGTGTGTCCCAAGTTGTCATGAAGGCGCGATTAAAATTATTGATGGTAAGGCTAAAGTGATAGAAGATGTTTGTGATGGTTTGGGGGCATGCTTAGGCAATTGCCCTCAAGGGGCTATTTCTATTGAAGAGCGAAATGTAGCGGATCATCATCCTTCTTGTGCATGTCCTGGTTCGGTGGTTAAGGATTTAAGAAAGCAGGAAGAAGAAAAAGTAAGTTGTTTGAGTAATTGGCCGGTGCAGATAAAGTTAGTGCCGGTGGGTGCTCAATATTTTGACGGAGCAGATTTAGTGATTGCTGCTGACTGCACGGCGTTTAGTTATACGAATTTTCATGAAGATTTTCTAAAAGGAAAACTGCTTCTGATTGGCTGTCCTAAGCTCGATGATGCTGATTTCTATCAGGAAAAGTTTACAGAGATCTTTAAAACTCATCATATTAATTCTTTGACTTGCCTGCATATGGAAGTGCCTTGTTGTTTTGGCCTAGTAAAGCTTGTAGAAGAGGCGATTACTGCCTCTGGTAAGAATATAAAATTTGAAGATGTAACTATCAGCATAAAAGGTAAGAGGTTATAATGGATTACAAATGCCCTGGCCAAGATAAACGTAATATTAAGGTAGAGATTTTAACTTGTTCGGATTGCGGGGAAAAGGTAGAGTTGTTTTCTGATGAGATCAAGGCGCATTGCCCTCGTTGCAAGGGTTTGGTTTGCCGTAGCAGGCTGCCTTCTTGTGTAGAATGGTGTAAAGCTGCCAGGCAATGTATTGGTGAAGAGAAATGGAAAGAACTAAACAATAAGGAAAACCCCTTGCCTAAGCGCTCGTAAATTTTGTCGCCGTCGGTCTTCGTCCAGACGGCTCCAATATTTACTGAGCAGCACCCAGCCTTATTGGAAATGGCTGGTGCGTGCTTTCTGCACAGGCTTCGGGATAATTTTCCGATAAGAAAGAGAGGAAAAATTATGTTCTGTTATCAATGTGAACAAACAGCAGGTGGAAGCGGTTGTACAAAAATCGGAGTTTGCGGGAAGAATGAAGATATTCAGAGCCTGCAGGATATTTTGCTTTTTGGCTTAAAAGGAATTGCAGCATATGCATTTCATGCGCGTGAATTAGGCGCTAAGTCAGACACGGTTGATGCTTTTATGCACGAGGCATTGTTTAAGACGCTTACTAATGTCAGTTTTGATCCTAATCAATATTTAGAATTAGTGTTACGTTGCGGAGCAGTGAATCTGAAGGCGATGGAGATCTTAGATGAAGCGCATGTTAAGCGTTTCGGCACACCAGAGCCTACTAGTGTTAATACGGGAACTAAAGCTGGGCCAGGGATTATTGTTACTGGTCACGATCTCTTAGATCTATATGAGTTATTAAAACAAACCGAAGGAGCAGGGATCAATATTTATACTCACGGCGAAATGCTTCCTACTCATGCCTATCCGGAATTAAAAAAATTTAAGCATTTAGTTGGTAACTATGGCGGCGCTTGGCAGGAACAAAAGAAAGAATTCGGGGAATTTCCCGGAGCAATTCTTGCTACCAGTAATTGCGTGCTTACTCCGCCGGCAAATACCTATTTAGACAGGTTATTTACCGTAGGAATTACCGGAGTTGCCGGAGCAACGCATATTCAGGGTAGAGATTTCTCTCCTTTAATAAAGAAGGCAAAAACCCTTGCTGGTTTGCAACAAAAAGAAGGTAAGCCGATTATGACCGGATTCCATCATACGGTGATCCTTGGTTTAGCTGGTAAGATTGTTGATTTGGTAAAGCAAGGTAAAATTCGCCATTTTTTCCTTATAGGCGGATGCGATGGAGCAGCGCCAGGCCGTAATTACTATACTGAATTTTCTCAAGCCGTGCCTAAGGATTGTATAATTTTGACCCTGGCTTGCGGGAAATATCGTTTTAACAAGCTTGACTTTGGAGAAATTGAGGGAATCCCCCGGTTGTTAGATGTGGGCCAGTGTAATAATGCTTATTCAGCAATTCTCGTAGCAAAGGCTTTATCAGAGGTATTTGCTAAGGATATAAACAGCCTTCCATTGACGATGGTGCTCTCCTGGTTTGAGCAAAAAGCGGTTGCCATACTACTTACTTTGCTGTATCTTAATATCAAAGGGATGTATATTGGGCCGCGGCCGCCGGCATTTATTAATGCTAATGTTTTTAAGATCTTACAGGACAAATTCGACCTTCGGCTTATCGGTAACCCGAAAGATGATTTAGAAAGGATTTTAAAAGGAAAATAATGGGGCAAGTAAAAGTATCTTTGATTGAGCGTATTAAGCGTACGCCAACGATTGAAAGTTTTCGTTTTTGGACAAAGGAGAGCTTTAAGTTTATTCCCGGGCAGTTTGTAAAGGTGCTTTTTGATCCGGCTAATCCCGGAAATAAAGATTTGAATAAATACCTTTCGCTTTCAGCTTCTCCTAACAAAGGTTATTTAGAGGTAACTAAGCGCCTAAGCCAAAGTTTATTTTCTGAAAAATTAAAAGCGCTTAAGCCCAGAGATGAGCTAATTTTAGATGGCCCATTAGGAAATTGCGTGCTTCATGAAAATGATAAGCAAGTAGGGTTTTTAGTCGGTGGCATAGGGATTACGCCGGTAATTTCTATAATGGAATATGCTACGGAAAAAAAACTTGCGATTGATATGGAGCTTTTGTATTCAAGCCGCAATGAAGAAGATATTGCTTTTAAGCAAGAACTTGATGAGCTAAGAAATATAAACCCGCGTATTAAGATTGGTTATACTGTTACTGAATCTCTGCAAAAAGATGCATCTTTAATTTCCGGCGCGATCAATAAAGAATTATTTTTAGAGCGTATTAGTAATTTTAAGGAACGCGCGATCTATATCTTTGGACCGCCGAAGATGGTAGAAGCAATGCAGGGGATTTGTTTAGAGGCGGGGGTTTTAGGAGAGCATATCAAAAAAAAAGTTTCATAGGTTATTAAAGCGAGGTGAGCTATGGTAAAATATCGTTGTGAGGTTTGCGGTTACATTTATGATCCGGAAAAAGGGGATCCTACGCAAAATATTCCTCCCGGAACAAAATTTGTGGATTTGCCTGATACCTGGGTTTGCCCTGAGTGCGGGGTGGGAAAAGATATGTTTGTAAAAGCATAAGGGGGTGCGCTATGCCAGAACTTAAAGATCTATACCAGTCTGCGGACTGGAAAAAAGAAAAACACGTTCCTGTAATTGAATTGTTAGAAAAGGCGGAAAAAGTTTTTCCTGTAAAAATATCCTTAAGCGTAGGAAAAGAAATTCCGCATCCAAATACTACAGAACACCATATCCGCTTTATCGAGGTATTTTTTTTAGCAGACGGAGAAAAATTCCCTTATCAATTGGCACGTTTTGAGTTCAATACTCACGGAGAATCTGCGCAGGGCCCAAACACAAGCGGGATATTTACTCAGCCGCAGGTAAATTTAACATTCAAAACAGATAAGCCCGGTATGATCATGGCTTCAGCTTATTGTAATATCCATGGGTTGTGGCAGAATAGCCTGAGGCTTGAGCTATGAAATGCGAGATTGCAAAAAATATTTATTGGGTAGGCGCAGTAGATTGGAACGTGCGCAATTTCCATGGCCATACCTATACTACAAAGCGCGGCACAACCTACAATGCCTATCTGATCGTTGATGAAAAAATAACATTAGTTGATACTGTGCATGGGCCTTTTGCTCATGAAATGTTTGAGCGTATCAGAGAAATTGTCCCCGTAGAAAAGATAGATTACCTTATTGCAAATCATGTGGAAACTGATCATTCAGGGGCGATTGCAGATTTAGTCAAACTCTGCCCTAAGATAAGAATTTTCGGCACCCAGAAATGTAAGGAAGGTCTGCAAAAGCATTATTATGGAAACTGGGATTTCCAGGTAGTGAAATCTTTGGAAAAATTGAAAATCGGAAGCCGTAGCCTGACATTTTTAGAAGCTCCGATGCTGCATTGGCCGGATAGCATGTTTACTTATTTAGGGGATGACCAGATCTTAATGCCTAATGATGCTTTTGGCCAGCATTATGCTTCTTCAAGGCGATTTGATGATGAAGTTCCCGAGGCAGATCTGATGGATGAGGCAGCTAAATATTACGCCAATATCCTATGGTCTTTTAGCGGTTTAGTCGTCAAAAAAATTGAAGAAGTAGTTAAACTCAATATTCCCATTCGGATGATTGCCCCTAGCCACGGTATAATCTGGCGTAAAGATCCGGGGAAAATTATTGGCGCTTATACCAAATGGGGAAAAAATGATACGGAAAATAAAGTTGTGATAGCTTATGAGACGATGTGGGGGGCAACAGAAAAAATTGCCCGCGCAATTTCCGAAGGAATTTCTTCTTCCGGTATGGAGTTTAAGATTTTTGATCTGGCTGTAACTGATCGCACGGAAGTGATTAAGGAGATGCTTTCGGCTAAGGGTTATTTAATCGGCTCTTCGACGCATAATAACGGAATGCTTACCAATGCTGCCGGGTTTATTGACTTTCTAAAAGGGCTTAAGCCTAAAAACCGGTTAGCTTCCGTATTTGGTTCTTTTGGCTGGGCAGGCGGAGCAGTAAAAGAGATCGAGAAAATATTAGAAGAAAACGGGATAAAAATCGCACAACCCGGGCTGTCAATACAGTATATGCCTAGCCCTGAAGAGCTCAAACGCGCGTTTTTATTCGGCCAGGAATTTAGCCGGAATTTGTTGTAATATTATGGGGAAAAAAATAAGTCAAGAGGTAGAGCGTTTTTTACACAGCCAGGGGTTTGTGGTTGTTTGCACCATAGATAAATTTGGTATGCCGCATAGTTCTTTAAAAGGAATTATCGATATTAAAGAAGATAAAGTTTATCTGCTTGATCTTTACCGCGGTCAAACCCTAGGGAATCTTAAGAATAACCCGAATATGAGTATTACTTCTGTAGATGAACATCATTTTAAAGGATATTGCCTGAAAGGTAAAACATTATCCGTGATCGATGAAAAAATAGGCATGGATACGCTTAAAGCCTGGGAAAATAAGATCGCCAGCCGCTTAACACATCGGATTTTACGGAATCTGCACGGAGAAAAAGGCCATGAGCGCCATCCCGAAGCGCTTTTGCCGAATCCCAAGTATATGATTATCATGGGAGTTGAAGAAGTGGTTGACCTTACGCCGGGGGAGATGAAAATTTAAGGGGGTATCTATTATGTCAAAATCAGTGTTAATTTACAGCACACCGTCTTGCCCTTTTTGCGTACGGGTAAAGCAATTTTTAAAAGAAAACAATATTCCGTTTACAGATTATGATGTGGGTAGCAATGAAGATAAAGCTGATGAGATGATCAAAAAATCCGGGCAGATGGGGGTTCCGGTAATTGATATTGAAGGAGAGATAATCGTAGGTTTTGATAAAGAGCAGATAAAAAAATCCTTAGGTATTTAAGAAATGTATGATCTTATTATTATAGGCGCAGGCCCTGCCGGAATAACTGCTGCAGTATATGCTGCCCGCAAAAAAATTAATACCCTTGTTATTACAAAGGATATTGGCGGACAAGCTGCCTGGAGCGGTGATATTGAAAATTATACCGGGTATCAATTTATCACCGGGCCTGATTTAGCGGCAAAATTTGAGGAGCATTTAAAGCAATATGGGTTGGAACTTAAAGAAAGCCAGGAAGTAACCCGGGTATTTAAGGAAGATGCATTAATACAAGTAGAGGTTAAATCAGGCCGTTTTACTGCCAAAGCAGTGATTGTCGCTTCAGGAAAATTCAGCCGCAAGTTAGGTGTGCCGGGTGAAAATGAGTTTAAAAACAGAGGGCTTACGTATTGCGCTACTTGCGACGGCCCGCTTTTTGCAGGTAAAGATGTGGCAGTTATTGGCGGCGGAAATTCAGCTTTAGATGCCGCATTATCGCTTGAGCGGATTTGCCACCATGTCTATATTGTAAATAATACCGAAGAGTTAGGAGGAGACCTTATAATGCGCCAGAAAGTATTAGCAGGCACCAGTATTACGATTTTTAATAAGGCGCGCGTACTTGAAATTTTACCTTCTTTAACATGCAAGGATAAATCAGATCCGCGCTGTAAAATGTTAGGCGGAATTAAAATCTCTCTTGGTTCAGAAGAGAAGATCATTGATTTATCAGGAGTATTTGTTGAGATCGGGCTTACTCCTAATGCTGATTTAGTTCCGGAAGTTAAAAAAAATAAGCGGGGTGAAATCATTATCAATAATTACAATGAAACCTCGATCGAGGGAATTTTTGCTGCCGGTGATGTAACGGATGTGCCGGAAAAGCAGATTGTTATTGCTGCTGGTGAAGGGGCAAAAGCAGCTTTAAGTGTATTTAAATATCTTATGCGGAAAAATTAAGAGAGAGGTGGAAGATGCTTTCTAAATATAAAATCGCAGGAAATGTTTTAGAGCTTATCGGGAATACTCCGCTTGTGCGCTTGACTAAAGTGGTAGAGCCCTCAATGGCAAATATTTTTGCAAAACTTGAAAGTTTTAATCCTGGCGGAAGCGTGAAAGACCGGATTGCGCTTAGTATGATTCAGGATGCAGAGAAAAAAGGTTTACTTAAGCCCGGGGCAACAATTATCGAGCCAACTTCAGGTAACACCGGTATCGGCCTGGCATTAGTTGCAGCAGTAAAAGGTTATAAATTAACCCTTGTTATGCCTGATACGGTAAGCGCTGAACGCGTTAGCATAATAAAAACTTACGCAGCGGAAATTATTTTAACAAATGGCAAGGAAGGGATGTCCGGAGCAGTAAGAGCGGCAGAGGAGTTGATTTCAAAAAAACCCGGGTCATTTATGCCGCAGCAGTTTAAAAATCCGGCTAATCCTGCCATACATCGGGCTACTACGGCAAAAGAGATTTTAAAAGCAATACACGGAAAAATTGATGCTTTTGTAGCAGGCGTGGGAACAGGCGGTACTTTAACCGGAGTAGGGGAGGTACTAAAAAAGCGCAATAAAAAAATCAAAATTGTGGCAGTTGAGCCGGCAAAAAGCGCGGTACTTTCAGGAAAGCCCCCATCTTCTCATAAAATTCAAGGTATTGGAGCAGGGTTTATTCCGCAGGTACTTAACCGTAGCATAATCGATCAGATTATTACTGTAGAAGATGAAGATGCTTTTAATAGCGCGTATTTACTTGCCAAAAAAGAAGGAATTTTTGTTGGTTGGTCATCGGGAGCCGCACTTTGGGCTGCTTTAAAAGTGGCAAAAGAATTAGGGAAAAATAAAACCGTAGTGACAATTTTTCCTGATACCGGAGAAAGATATCTATCTATGCATCTATGAAGATTTTTTTATCTAGATTTTTCTTGGGAATTATTTTAGTATTTTTCTTTTTATCCATAGCTTGCGCAGAAATTAAGGCTGAAAGCGCAGGCTTTATTTTTTCTTTAGACACTTACTTGCGTAATGATTTAATTTCTTGGAATAATGTGGTGGATTTAGATAGCTCTAACCATGACGATCATACGGTTTATTTTGGGGTAGATTATAGTTTAGGTTTTGGAGTAAAACAAAAAGACGAGGACGGTGTTAAATCTTATCTTAAGCTTGAGCGTAACGGCCCTTATGATTATAATGCGCCGCTTTTTGTGCATAATACTCTGATGAATACCGGTGGCGTTATTGAGAAATATCGCGGGGATGAGCTTTTACCGGAAGTAGAGGAGTTTTGGTTAGATTATCTGCTTGGTGATTTTTGCCGGATGAAAAGCGGCCTTTATACCTATACAGTTGGAAATGGTTTTAGTTTAAACGGTTCTTTTGAGAATTATTCCACTTCTTTTTATAATGAGTCTAATAATCTTGATTGGCATCTTTATTATGTGCGCCCTGATTTACATCGGAAAAATCACCTTGGGCCGCGAATCCGTCAGGATGAAGAGCAGGGGTTAGTTTATAATCATGGTGTAGCTCATCTATTTACTGCTGATCTAAAATTAAAGGAAGAAAATTTTTCTTTCCAACCTTATGCAGGTTTATTAGCAGATTATACTGCGCCTGATAAGCGCGATAATGTTTTTCTTACTCCTGTGAAACAAGACATGCTTGGTACTTACGGGGCAGCGTTACAGAAAAAGGCAGGCAGCTTAATCTGGGATTTAGAAGCGGCGCATAATTTTGGCAAGGCAAGGAGTGCTGATGATCAGCTTAAGGATATTACGCATAACGGATATTTAGGTTATACCGCGCTGACTTATAAGACGGAAAAATTTACTCCTGTTGTAAGATTTTTAGCCTGCTCCGGTAATCGGCCATCGTTATCTGATGCTGAAGAAGGTACGGAATTTATCAGTTCGGGGAAAAATCGGGCGTTTAGCTATTATTCTCCGATGAATAAGAATTTAGGTGATGCTGTGGGAGGAGCGTTTCCGGAAATTTTGCCTTTAGTGGCAATGGGTGTCGGATACGGCCTGCAATATGGCATACCTCGTCCGGGCACATTCTCTTCTGCTGATTTCGATAATCTGATTATGCCGGCTTTGAGTTTGAATTTTTCGCCTACTACAAAATTATCTCTTGGCTTAGATATGTATATTTTGCGTTCTTTTGAAAAAGGAGTGGGGACATTTAACGGTGAAGCAAAATATTTATCCTGCGACCTCGGAAAAGAAATTGACGCATCCATAGATTACGATCTCAATGATAATATGAAAATAGAATTTTTAGGCGGGTTTTTTATGCCTGGCCGCTATTATAAGGAAGAGCGCGATGATACAACCGGCAGCCTCCTAAGCCCCTTTATGCGCGGTGATGGCGAACCTGATCCAGCCTTTCAACTCGAACTTTCCCTAATATTGTCCTTCTAGCAGGGACGTTTCTTAAAATATTATTTACATACAAAGAAATGTCCCTGAGTTTTTTTGCCTCCAGGATATTGCTCGCGTGCTGGATTATTTTTGCCGTGCACTACGGTTTACTCCTCGTATCCGCAGGAATTCCGACAGTTCCTAAAACGAGGGTCAGTTCCTGCGTCTACTTCGTCGTAATCCCTTGTGCACATTTGGCAAAAAAATCCTAATGCACGCTACGCAATATCCTGTAGGCAATGCTGCTAAAATCTATATTTCTCCTCGCATAAGTTATTAACGGGTAGGGGACGTTTAAACGTCCCCTACCCTGTGGGTAACCAGCTAGAATTGCCAGGAGATTAAGTACGAAAAAATAATCTGAAATGAGACTTAAGAAGTGTTATAATTAATCAAATTTACAAGGAGTAGTAATGAGTTCAAATTTAAAAAATCTTAAGCAACTCTCTGGAACAGAGAGTTGCTTTTTTGGTTAGGAGGAAAAATGAAGCCGGAATTACAGATATTAATTGGTTCAATTATTATTGCTTTTGGGGCTGTTGCTGGTGCTGTAGGTGGAGTTTTCTTTAAAACAGGACTTGAAAATATTAATAAACAATCAGTTGTAAAGAAGCAGTTAGATGTCGTTTCTCTTTCTGCATTAACATCAACGTATGGTTTAATTTTTCCCGGAGTAAATATTGACATTGAAACAATTCGACATCTTATGAGTTTAGGACTAATATCGCTTGAAATATTTCCATCTCAGCCGGTTACATTTGGTTATTATTTAAATAATGAAGGCAGAGCTTTTTTAGCGAAAGAGTATAATGCAAAACTATACCCGAAAATTTTCAGTGATTTAATTATAGTTCGTTATTGGGAGGCATACCCAGATGAATTTGTTAGTGAAAAGAATAAATTTAATAATAGGTATAAGATTCCTTGGGAATTTGCTTGGAAAGAATTTGAGCAAATAATTAAAACCAAAGAGTCTCAATCAACAAAAGATGCTATATCAATTTTTCTTAACTATATTAATACTCATTCATATGATATTGTGGCTCAAGAAATAGTAAATCCTTGGTTGAGTAGAATAAATATAAGAAAATCATAGATAGGTTCCTGAGGCAGGGTGCTTAATTCTAGAAGATAAGTAAGAAATTCCTCGAATTGTTTGAAAAGCGCAGAACAAGGTGTTCTAGTTTATTTTGGAGGCCTATATGTATTATATCGAAATGAGGCACGAAGGGTTAAAAAAATTTAGAAGGATTCAAGGATCTGATAAAGAGATTGTTGCAACAAAGGCTGCCATGGTAGAGTCTTTATGGGATGAGCTTTGGATAAAGAAACAAGCTTCGGAAAAGAAGAAACAAGAGAGAGAAGACTGGCTGAGAAAGTACGATAATAAAAAACAAATTGCAGTTGATAAAACCTTAGAAGCGCAGAGGGCTATTAATGATGTTAGTGATATATTATGTTCAACGCTTAAGATTAATGATGTAATTAAATGGGAGGAACTTTTCCCTAGTTTTGATTATCCTATTCCTAAGCCTAAGCAATCCAAGCTACTGGAAGTCCCTCATGAACCCCAGAGATCTGATTCTGATCGGTATCCTGAACCATCAGGGGTGTTTATTCTCCTGTCATTATTTTTTGATAGCGATAAGATCAAAAGATTAGCCATGAAATACTCACAGTCTTACAGGGACGAACAGAAACGACTAAGAGATGAACAAGAACGATTATTCGATTCTTCTCATGAACAATGGGAACAAGCGAAGGATAAAACAGAGAAAAATAATATAGATTTATTAAGTCAATATCAAAAAGATGTTGAAGTTTGGGAAAATAATAAAGTTGGTTTCTCCAGAAAAAGAGAGCTAGAGATTGCCAAAATCTTAGAAAAGAAGGATAGATACTTAAAGAAAGAACTAGGAGCAGTAATTGATTATTGCGAAATGGTTTTGGCTCGTTCTAAATATCCTGAAACATTTCCTCAGCAATATGAACTTAGTTATAATCCCGATAACAAATTATTGCTAGTTGATTATTTCCTTCCTTCTCCAAATGACATCCCTAGATTAAAAGAGGTGAAATATAACAAATCTTTAAATCAATTTAAAGAGTATTTTCTATCGGATACAGCTTTTAATGAGCTATATGATAAAGTTCTTTATGAGGTTACCCTAAGAACTATGCATGAACTATATGAGGCAGATGTGATTGATGTAATAGCGTCAATTGTTGTTAATGGTTGTGTAAGATCTATTGATGAGGGCACAGGGAGAGAAGTGACAGCTTGCATTCTTTCTGTTCAGGTCAGCAAAGAAGAATTTTTGAAGATTAATCTTAGTAATGTTGATCCTAAGACATGTTTTAAAGCTCTCAAGGGAATTGGGAGCAGTAAACTTCATGGTTTAGCAGCCGTTGCGCCAATAATAAAAATGGATAGAGAAGATAAACGATTTGTAACTCCTTATGCGGTAGTTAATAATCTTAATAATGAGACTAATATTGCTGCCATGGATTGGCAAGATTTTGAGAATCTGATCAGGGAGTTGTTTGAAAAAGAATTTGCACCTAAAGGAGGAGAGGTAAAAATTACCAGAGCAAGTCGAGATGAGGGTGTTGATGCAGTAATATTCGATCCCGATCCTTTACGAGGCGGTAAAATCGTTATACAAGCTAAAAGATATACAAATGTTGTTGGAGTTTCAGCTGTTAGGGATTTATATGGGACCGTTATGAATGAAGGGGCGATGAAGGGGATTCTTGTTACCACTACTGATTATGGACCTGATGCCTATAAGTTTGCTCAAGATAAACCATTGACTTTATTAAACGGAAGTAATCTGCTGCATTTATTAGAAAAACACGGGCATAGAGCCAAAATTGATATAAGAGAAGCAAAGAAGATTTTAGGTGAGAAAGTGGATGATTAAAACTTAATAATAGATAATAGCAAAACTAAGGGACGCTTCGGGGGTTTCCGAAGTTTCTACCTGATTCCGGGGACACGATACTTAATTCTAAAAAATAAGCAAAAGGAGGAGAGATGGACGAAGCTATTCAACAAAAGACGTGTGTAATGGCTATATTGAGTTTAGTATTTGGATGTTTATTTATCATTCCATTGCTGGGTTTTATTTTTTCAATACTTGCGTTAGTGCTAGGCATAGTTGCAGTAGTAAAAATCTCTAAAAAAGAAAACAATCTAAAAGGAAAAGGCTTAGCTATTAGTGGTATCGTGCTCGGAGCAGTAGGGATAATAATTATTCCAATCATAGCTTTATTAGCAGCGATAGCTATACCAAATTTATTAATGGCGAGGAGATCGGCTAATGACGCTGCGGCAAAAGCAAATGTGAGGACTATTTCCACAGCAATAGAAACTTGCGCATTAGTAAATAATGGCAATTATCCTACTAATGGAGGCGAAATTACGCAATATTTTAGTAGTTTTGAATCACTCAATAATAAAACAGTCCAAGGGTATAGTTATTTTGTAGACCTAAGTAATAATTCTTATAAGGTAGTTGCTAAACCTGAAACCTGTGGAACTACAGGGACAGAAGTTGTTACTGCTGAAAAAGGTGGAGTATTACAAGAAGAAGAATGTAAGTAAATTTTAAGTGATAGCTTAAATTAACATAGGGCTGGGCGGAAGCGTCCAGCTCGTTTATTTTAGGGACATTTCTTAGCATGTAAACGATATCTTAAGAAATGTCCCTGATGTTGAGAATCGCTCTGGAATTACTCTAATGTGCCAAATTGACACCTTAAAACTGTCAAAGTTGTCCTCTATCTTAATATATTCACTTGACATCTCCTGATATTTTATATACAATTGTATATACATAAGTGAGGTTAGATGAAAGATATCCGTTGGAGTCAATTAAAGAGTCAGAGGCTCAAGAAGACAAGAGGAGTATCTTTTGAAGAGATTATTTCTTCGAAATTAATTGATATACGCAGGCATCCACATAATGAAAATCAGAAAATACTCGTATATCAACATAAAGGTTATCTTTGGGCGGTACCGTATGTTATAGAAGGAGACGCAATCTTTTTAAAGACAATATATCCAAGCAGGAAATTGATGAAACTTTATAGAAAGGGAAAATACTATGAGGAAGATTAAGCTGACAAAAGAAGAACAGGCAATTGAAAATAACCTTGAGCAATTTGTTAGAGTAGATAAACAGGAGTATGAGCATATTATTCAAGCTATTGCTGCAAGAAAGAAGGACGCTGTTTTAAATGTGCGTGTAAATAGCCACGATTTGACAAGTATTAAGCAAAAGGCGCAAAGACTTGGGATTAAATATCAGACCCTCATCTCAGAAGTTATCCACAGAATCGCACAAGCAAATTAATGGGTAGTCAGGTTATCTTAGTATTGTAGGGCTGGGAGGAGGCTTCCAGCCTTTTTGTTTTTATCGATAATTTTTAAAGTAAGACAGTAAATATTTGACTTACATTTTTGTATATGGTATACTTTTCTTGAAAAGGAGGAGATTGCAATGACTACTACAATTGTAACTTCAAAAGGGCAGATAGTTATACCTTCAAAGATCCGTCGCAGGCTCAATATCAAAAGGGGAACGAAGCTATATATTGAGGAAAAAGGGGATGAACTTATCCTTAAAGCAGTTACCCCGGCTTATTTTGAAAAGATTGCCGGTGTTTTATCAACAAAAGGAAAATTGACAAAAACTCTCATCGAAGAACGAAAGAACGATAAAAGTAGGGAGGGTTAACGGATGACAAGGGTTTTAGACGCACATGCCCTCTTAGTTTTTTTAGAAAAAGAGGCCGGTTATGAAAAAGTTGAACAATCTTTTGTTGCTGCCGTAGAAAAAAATAAATATTTATTAATGAGTTCGGTAAATTTTGGGGAAGTTTACTATATTGTTTTGCGCGAATGTGGGCAAAACAAGGCCCATGAAATAGAAAAAGTTATTAGGACTTTGCCTATAGAAATAATTGATGTAGATATGCAGCTTGCCAGAGAAGCCGCCCGTATTAAAGCCAATCATAAATTATCATACGCTGACTGTTTCGCCGCTGCCTTAGCAAAGCTTCATAAAGGAGAGGTTATAACAGGAGACAAAGAGTTTAAAACAGTAGAAAACGAGATTAAGATTGTTTGGCTTTAAGATCATCAAAAGTATGAAATTCCAGGGACACATTACTTCATTCTAAAAGATAAGCAAAAGGAGGAGAGATGGACGAAGCTATTCAACAAAAGACGTGTGTAATGGCTATATTGAGTTTAGTATTTGGATGTTTATTTATCATTCCATTGCTGGGTTTTATTTTTTCAATACTTGCGTTAGTGCTAGGCATAGTTGCAGTAGTAAAAATCTCTAAAAAAGAAAACAATCTAAAAGGAAAAGGCTTAGCTATTAGTGGTATCGTGCTCGGAGCAGTAGGGATAATAATTATTCCAATCATAGCTTTATTAGCAGCGATAGCTATACCAAATTTATTAATGGCGAGGAGATCGGCTAATGACGCTGCGGCAAAAGCAAATGTGAGGACTATTTCCACAGCAATAGAAACTTGCGCATTAGTAAATAATGGCAATTATCCTACTAATGGAGGCGAAATTACGCAATATTTTAGTAGTTTTGAATCACTCAATAATAAAACAGTCCAAGGGTATAGTTATTTTGTAGACCTAAGTAATAATTCTTATAAGGTAGTTGCTAAACCTGAAACCTGTGGAACTACAGGGACAGAAGTTGTTACTGCTGAAAAAGGTGGAGTATTACAAGAAGAAGAATGTAAGTAAATTTTAAGAAATAGCTTAAATTACCACAGGGCTGGGCGGGAGCGTCCAGCTCTTTTTTATTTTTTAATGCTTAAAATTTTATTGACATATCTCGCGAACTGTTCTATACTGTCGAACAGTTGTATTATTAAATAGAACAGGAGAGAACATATGCTGATTCCGGCCGGAAGAAAAAAGATGTTGGAGATATTCTTAAAAGATCCTTTTAAGGAGATTCACTTACGAGAGATCGCCCGTCAATCAAAATCCTCGCTTGCCAATGTAGACAATTCAATGCGGTTATTCGTGAAAAACGAAATGTTTAAGCGCAATGAAATGTCGAATTCTACTTTTTTTAAGCCCAACCTTGAAAATGATGAAACTATAAAGATATTTGAGCTTTTGGAACACGAAAGGCGCAAAGCATTTTACGCAAAAAACAAGAATATCGCCCGCCTTCTAAAAAAATACACAGATTCTATTATAGAGCTTTCAAATAAACGCATCCAGCTTGTTGTGCTTTTCGGTTCTGTGGCAAGAGGCGAGTGGACAAAGGGAAGCGATATTGACATACTGGCGGTCGTTCCGGATAAGGAAAAGGACATCATTGGCATATTGAACGAGGCCAAAACAGATGTAAGCCCGCTTTTAGAAATAAGCCCGATAAGTACCACAACAAAAAAGTTTATTGATGGTTTTAAAGCTAAGGCCGAATTCTACGATAATCTGTGGAAAGATCGCATTGTGTTGTATAGCGAATTTTTATTTTGGCAACTTATTCGAGAAGGAGGCAGATAATATGCCTGAGAACTTGGAACGGATTTTACAGGGGTGTTTTCATCCGAAAGAAGGTAGGCCTAATCTGCAAAAAGTGCCTGTTAACTTGGATCGCTCACGACAACATATCGATAAAGCGCACAGCAACCTTCGCGCGATGAAGCTAATGTTTGATAGCGACTTGTTTGATTGGACGATTATTTGCGGATATTACGCTATGTATCATGCTGTTTTAGCGGCTCTCTATAAAATTGGCATCCGCGCCACAGCGCATTACTGCGCGCTTGCGGCGTTTAAGGAATTCTATGTGAAGCGGGGGAAAGTAAAACCGGAATATGTAACGTATATTAAACGCGCCAAACAACTTGAACAGAAATATTCCGAGTCGTTGAACAAGGCTCAAGAGGACAGGGTAGTTGAGCAATATGGAGTTGAAATCATTACTAATGATGATGCTGAATGGATTATCGAAGACGCGAAAGATTTTGTGCTTAAGATTGAGGAAGTTTTGGCGTCGTAAGTAATAAAAACTAAGGGATGCTTCGGGGGTTTCTGAAGTTTCCTCATGAATAGAAACGGTCAATAGTTTTTAGGGCTGGGCGGAGATGTCCAGTCCTTTTATTTTAGGGACACTTCTTAAGACATAAAAACTCTATGTTAAGAAGTGTCCCTGAGGTGGTATAATATAAATATGAGCAAGAGGATTAGTCGCAGAGAGTTTTTGGCTAAAAGTGGGTTACTTGCTGCTGCGTGCTATTTTGCGTCGATTTTCAACTTAGAAGCGTCGCAGGTTTCTTTTAAAAAAGAAGCGCGGTTTTATAAAGTTATTGATGAAAAAACCGTGCAATGCCAGCTTTGCCCCAGGCGTTGCACACTTAGTGATGGCGTAAGAAGTTTCTGCCGTGTGCGTGAGCCCAAAGCCGGTAAACTTTATTCTTTAGTTTATGGCCAGGTTTGTGCAGCACATATTGATCCGATGGAGAAGAAGCCGCTTTTCCATTTTCTTCCCGGCTCAAATGTCTATTCTATCGCTACTGCTGGTTGTAATTTCCGCTGTAAATTCTGCCAGAATTGGCAGATCTCACAATATCCCCCAGAAGAAGTAGAGTCTCAGGAAACTTCTCCTGAAGAAGTGGTTGCTAGCGCGCGCAAATCTAATTGCCCATCTATTGCTTATACCTATACTGAGCCGTCGATATTTTATGAATATATGTTTGATACCGCAAAGCTTGCCAAGGCAAACGGATTAAAAAATATGTATCACTCAAACGGTTCACTTAACCCGGAGCCGCTTAAGGAATTAGCGTTCTATCTTGACGGCGCAAATGTGGATTTAAAAGGTTTTACCCAGGAATTTTACGATAAGGTTTGCGCTGGCCAGCTTGAAACAGTTTTAGCTTCACTTAAAACTTTAAAAGAAAAAGGGATTTGGCTTGAAATTACAAATCTGATTATCCCGAACTTAAACGATGACTTAACCCAAATTAGAAAGATGTGTATTTGGATCAGGGACAATCTTGGAAAAGATGTCCCGCTGCACTTTAGCCGCTTTTGGCCGAATTACCGCCTGACAAATATTGCGCCTACCGAACCTAGTCTTATCGAGAATGCCCGTAATATTGCGATGGAGGAAGGGTTAGAGTTTGTTTATATCGGTAATCTGCCAGGCCACTTGGCAGAAAGTACATATTGCCCTAGCTGTAAAAATATGATCATCCAGAGGAAAGGTTTTAGCGTTTTAAATCTAAAAGTTAAAGATGGTAAATGCCTTTTTTGCGGCAGAGTTATTCCCGGCGTATGGAGTTAAGCAGGATAATGCTTACGATTTTTAACGTTAAAAGCAAAATGCATGTTTTTACTATTCCTAGGACCGGCAGAAGAATTACCGTAGTTACAAACGCAGATATTGCTGCTCCTGTTAAATCCGCAGCATAAAATATCCCTCCAACCCGCACTTCTTTATTAATATTTACCAACGCAAATTCTTCTCCGACTATTATCCCGCATAAAAAGAGAAGATAAAAAATAATAATCCGGTAATATTTAAACTTAACATAGTTATTATACAAAGAGCGATCAAGCCGATTTCGCGCTTAATTAATTCATTAATCAAATTTTTTTCTTCTATTACTTTTTTACTGATTAACCATGAGCCGATTGCCAGTCCTGCCATAAAAGATGCCGAAAGAAAAATCATCCGGCTAAAAATATAACCTGAAATCGCTTGATATGCATAAGTAAAAACAAGTTGTAAGCTCATTCCGGTAAAACCAGTGGTTAATATACAGTTTAAAAGAGGAAAGTTTTTAAAATTATTTCTACGTACGATGATTATCCCGATTAAACCAAAAATTATAATCATTCCAAAAAGGCATGAAAATTTTATCATCTCGAATGCCTTAAATATCTTATTCCACTGAGGAGAAAATTTCTGGCACCAATATTGCAAGCCATAAAACATCCCCTGAGAATATGAGGTACTGTTTGCACGGATAAAACTATATTCTGATAACTCATTATTTAGCCATTCCAAGCGCTCGGGATTCCATCTTTGCTCTAATTCTCTTTTGCCTAAAAAGCTAGTTGTGATATTTTGGTCTTTTAGGCGCTCAAACAGCATTTGCGCTCCAAGATTCTTTGGTAATCTCCCTGCAAGATAGATGAATTGCTCTCCCAGCAGGGTAATCGTTGAGCTGGGTTTCGGGAAAGCCTCTATCAAAGCATGATTTATACTAACATTTAATTTTTTTAGCGGGACGGTAAGATAGCTAGATGATCCGGTGATGTTAAAGGCAAATATTCCGCTAGGAACAAGGCTTTGTTTTATATTTTTGAAAAATTCTTTAGTATAAAAACGGTTTATTTGGATGCTTGTCGGAAATGGCATCTGCATAATGATCACGTCAAATTTATTCTTTTGCTGTTTAAGGAATGATGTTGCGTCGATATTAATAATTTCAATTCTTTTATCGATTAATCCCTTTAGAATTTTGGTTAAAGCCGGATCAAGCTCAAGATAAGAAACTTTATTTACCGGATATTTTAATATTTCATTAAGTATCCCTGTGCCTGCGCCTCCGATTACTAACACATCTTTAGGGAAGATGTGGCTTAATAAAGGGATATGCGCCATTTCTTCTGCAGTTATGAGGTCTGGTATCGGCCAAGAGGATATAGGGTTAGAGTTAACGTAAACAGTGAATTGTTCTCCTGATTTTGTGACTGTAAGATTTGAGTAGAGAGAATTTTGATACAGGATAACGTTATTTTTTTTCCATTGAGCGGCAACAGAGATTTTTTGCAGCCTTTTTTCTAAACCAAATTGCGCGGTTAAGGAAAAAGTTCCAGTAACTATAAGCAAAAAAAGAAGAATCTTTGAAAGGCGGCCATCTTTATCTTTCGATAATATAGAAATACCGCTTAAGCAGTTTAAAAAGCTTAAAATAAATACTGTCTGAAAACTGTTAAGGTGAATAAACGCAAGGTAGGCAAGGGGAGCTGCGATAATAAAACCACAAGCTTCTAAGATATATGCGCGGCTATTAGAATTCGCATTGTCAGGATAAAGGTTTGCATATAACCGACAGCTAAAAGGAAATTGTATTCCATCAAGAAAACTTAAAGGAAAAAGCGTGAGCATAATCCCGGTAAATAACGCTAGAATTCCTGCTGTTTCCTGCGGCATTATTCCTAATATTGGTTTGATTGCGCGAAGAGTAAATATTGCAAGCGGTAACAAACAGGCGATTAGCAGTTGACAGATTGCGTAGATATTTTGCGGTGATTTGGCGTTCGATGCTTTTTTAGCAAAGATTCTACTTGCGTAAGCCTCGAAGATTATCCAACAACCTAGGATTATTCCAATGATAAGTTCATTACCCAGGAAGCCAGCCATAAATTCCCGGATAAAAAGTACTTGGGTGATTAGGGAAGTGAACCCCATTAAGACTAGAGCATAATTAACGGCAATGGGCATAAGGGTATTCTAACATTAAATATTTTTTCTTTAACAGAAAATTATGATAAAATACAAATATAGGGACACTTATACTAGATCATTGTTTACACCCGGCGCAATCGGAATATGCGCCGGTGTGCCCTAACCGGGCAAGAAGTGTCCCTAACTAAGGGGGTAGAAAAATGAAATTCGGGAATATTGGATTTGGGGAACTTTTACTTATTGTGCTTGTGTTGTTATTGTTGTTTGGTGCTAAACGGCTTCCGGAAATCGGTAAGTCATTAGGCAAAACCATTAAAGAGTTTAAGAAATCGATTAAAGAAGGCATTAACGACGAAGAAGATAACAAAAAGGAACCTCCTGCAGCTTCTTAATGCGCAAGCGCCTTACAGTTATAGAACATCTTGAAGAGTTTCGCCAGCGCCTGGTTAAAATGGCTCTGGCATTTGTCGCCGCACTATTTGTTACAAGCCCTTTCTGCGTAAAAATTCTCGTTTTCCTAAAAAGGCCTGCTTCGGGTTTGATTGATAAACTTGCCTTTTTTAGCCCGCAAGAAGCTTTTTCTGTTTATATGAGGGTTGCATTTTTTGCGGCATTTCTGTTATCTTTACCGGTGATTTTGTATCAAGTATGGCAGTATATTGCTCCGGCAATCTCCCGCAGGTTTAGGTATGCGGCAATTATCTTTATTTTTTTTGCGACATTTGCTTTTCTTTGCGGCTGCGCCTGCGCTTATTTTATCCTAATTCCTCCGGCATTAAAATTCCTGATGAGTTTTGCAGGAGATGAACTGGTCGCGGTAATATCAGCGCAGCATTATATTTCTTTTGTTGTTGGAGTGATGTTTGCCTGCGGGCTGGTCTTTCAAATGCCGATATTAAGTTATTTATTGGGCAAATTAGGTGTAATCACGCCTAAGTTCTTAAGAAGTAAATATTCCTATGCCATAGTGATCATTTTTATTGCTGCAGCAATAATTACACCTACTCCGGATCCGTTTAATATGCTTGTGCTTGCTTTGCCTATGGTTTTACTCTATGAAATAAGTATTTGGGTCTGTTATTTTGCTCAACCTAAAAATGGAGTCAAGAGTGATTAACAAAAAACCGAAAGAACCCTTGTTAGCTTTGATGCTAGCTTTTGTTTTTCCGGGGTTAGGCCAGGTTTATGCCGGAAGATTAAAGCGAGGTATCTTATTCTTTTTTATCCCGATTTTATGCGCAATTCCTTTATTTTTGTATGTAATTAACCAAAATACGTCAACTAGTCCTATTTTGTTATTACCGGCTATTTTTTTTATAGGGTTTCAATTTTTTGTTTTGGTAGATTCTTACCAATGCGCAAAATCATATAATATAGTCAATAATCTGGTAAGGAAAATAACCACAGGTAAGCGGGTTTTATTATTTACGGGGATATTTCTTTTTGCCTTAATATTAGGTCCTGCTGAAATAATCGCTATTGGGTTGGCAGGATACATGAGAAATAACGTGGTACAGGCTTTTAGTATTCCCAGTAAAACTATGAGCCCAACTTTAATGGAAGGAGATTTAATTTTAGTTGATAAAGCAATTTATAAGAAAACAGAGCTTAAAAGGGGAGATGTAATTGTTTTTATCTTTCCGCAGGACGCAGATAAAGAGTTAGTTAAGCGCTTAGTGGGTTTGCCCGGAGATTCCGTAGAGATTAAAAACAATAAAGTTTATATAAATGATAAAGTTTTAGAAGGTCCTGCATTTAATCGGTCTTATTATAATAGAGGAGCATTTGGATTAGAAGGTAGAAAAATAACTGTACCTAAAGATAGTTATTATGTCCTAGGTGATAACTCCGAAAATTCACAAGACAGCCGTTTTTTTGGTTATGTGCCTAGAAAAAACTTAATCGGCAAGGCTTACAAAATCTATTTTCCATTCTCGCGCTCCGGGCCGATCAGGTGATAGTAGTTGATACGAAAGAAGCGGCCGGCACTGCTGGTTTAATAAATTAAAATAATTTAGAAGGGGACAAGTTTGGGATTAAGCTGGGGACAACAGGTTTAGCTTTAGCCTGAGAAGTGTCCCTAGAGTTATAAAAACAAACCTGATTCTGGAGATTTGTCTAAAGCCGGAGAATTCGGGAAATTGATTAGTTCGAACAGATGATGGAGGTAAAAAGTGGACAAAGAAAAAGAAGGTAATCTAAGAAATCATTATAAAGAAATTACGGATCAACATCTGTTAGATATGCTATCCGAAGATGAAAAAAGTTTTGAAGATGGAGCGTATGCATTATTAGTTGAGGAAGCCAAGAGAAGAAGGCTAGAAATTAAGCCAAATGAAGTTGAAAAAAATATAAAAGAAGAAACTATCGAAGAAAAACATCTCGGTTATAAATTTATCAATATATTTACTACTCCAAGGATTGGGGATTTGCCTGTCATTAAGTCTATTCTAGAGAGTGAAAAAATTCCATATTATATAAAAGGAGAGAATTTTGGCACTCTTTACGGCCAAGCTGATGGCCTGACTGCAGTTGATATAATGGTAAGAGATGATTATGTTGATTATGTGAAGACGCTCTTAAAAGATTTTATATTGCCAGCTTCCTCAAAAGGAGAAGAGGGGGATCTTCTTAATAAAGCAACAGCTATATCCAAAGAACGTAATTTTGTTATGAATACCATACTATCGGTTGCATTAGTTCTTTTTATTATCCATTCCTTCACCTTGGCGCGAAATAATATCGCGAAGAAAGTTTTTGTTAAAGGCTATCATTATGCAGAGCAAGGTGAACAAAATAAAGCGATACTAGAATTTAATAAAGTAATAAAAATTAACCCAAATCTTAACTTAACATGTGTAACTTATATAAACAGAGGAATTTCTTATCAGAATCAAGGTAATTTAGATCAAGCTTTGTCAGATTTTAATGAAGCAATAAAGATTGCACCTGAATACGCTGATGCGTATTATTGGCGCGGCGGTTTTTATATGGAGAAAAAAGATTATGATCAAGCCATCCTTGACTATAAAAGAGTTATTGAGCTAAAGCCTAATAATGCTAATGCTTATTTCAACCGAGGGTATGCTTATTCAAACAAGAATAATTATGATCTTAGTATTTTTGATTATACTAAAGCCATTGAACTTAAGCCAGACTTTGCTCTTGCATATAACAATAGAGGTTACGATTATTTTTTAAAGGGTGAATATATGCAAACAATTTCAGATTGTACGCATGCAATCGAGCTTGAACCTAAGCTTGCTTTAGCCTATTACAATCGTGGATTAGCATATTATTATGAAGAGCAGTATGATAAGGCACTAATTGATTATACGCAAGCTGTAAAGTTAGAGCCAGATAAGGAATCTTACGAAGAATTCATGAAATTTGTTCCAGAAAAAAGAGCTACCGATACAGAAAACGTAAGAGAGAAGATACTGGAGCTTTTTAAATAGACTTGAAAAAGGGGTCAGGCACTTTTTTTCAAAAAGAGCCAGACCCCTTTTTACCTAAGGATAACTCTGGCTCGTCAGAGCCTCGTCAGAGTCCTCGTTTCTTTTCTAGATACGCCTTTAAAACCATCTTCGTAAGGTTTTAGGCGTAAGGTAGAAACTTCGGAATAAATTCATTGCGCCCGCCCGCCGGTAGTGTTATAATTATTTTTTGTTAACACTAAATTAACGATTAAATAGGAGGAATCATATGACTCGTCAAGAAGTAGAAGATGCCTTAGATAAAATCCGTCCGATGCTCAAAGCTGATGGCGGAAACGTGGATTTAGTTGATGTTACCGCAGACGGCGTAATAAAACTTCGCCTTGTCGGGACATGCGGATGCTGCCCGATGAGCCAGATGACGCTTAAAAACGGAATTGAAAAGTTACTTAAACAGGCGTTACCTGAAGTTAAAGAGGTAGTGGCGATTTAGTTTTGCTAGGAGTAAAAGTTGAAGACTATCAAAGAGATAAATGAAAAAATAAAAAAAGGCCAGGCTGTGGTTGTTACCGCAGCAGAAATCATTGACCTTGTAGATAAAAAGGGTGCTAAAAAAGCTGCCCAAGAGGTAGATGTTGTTACTACCGGCACTTTTGGCCCGATGTGTTCTTCAGGAGCATATTTTAATATCGGCCACTCAAAGCCACGGATTAAAATCGGCGGAGGCACATGTAAATTTAACGATGTTCCTGCTTATTGCGGATTAGCTGCTGTTGATGTTTATCTTGGGGCAACCGCACTTCCAGAAGATGACCCGTGTAATAAAGTTTTCCCGGGAGAGTTTAAATACGGCGGAGGCCATGTTATCCAGGAGTTAGTTTCCGGTAAAGATATCCGTCTTGAAGCTACAGGTTATGGCACAGATTGCTATCCGCGTAAGAAACTCTCGACTCTTATTAATATCCGCGATTTAAATGAAGCCGTGCTTTTTAATATGCGCAATTGCTATCAAAATTATAATGTCGCAGTTAACCTTTCTGATAAAACTATTTATACCTATATGGGGCTGCTTAAGGCGCGTTTAGGAAATGCCAATTATTGCTCGGCAGGGCAACTTTCTCCGCTTTTAAAAGATCCGCATTATCGCACGATTGGGATAGGAACACGGATATTTTTGGGCGGGGGGATAGGTTATGTTTCCTGGCAGGGTACGCAGCATAATCCGAACGTAAAGCGTACTGATAAAGGAGTACCTTGTGTACCGGCAGGGACTCTGGCAGTAATCGGAGATTTGAAGCAGATGAAACCTGAGTGGTTAGTAGGTACGAGTATGCTTGGTTATGGGGCTACTTTAGTTGTGGGTATCGGAGTTCCTATCCCTATGCTTGACGAGCAGGTAGCAGTTCAGGCGGCATTAAAAGATGAAGAGTTATTTACGCAAGTTATAGATTACAGTCAGTCTTATCCGCAGATGATTCCGGGAAGTTTGGGGCAAGTTAGTTATGCCCAATTAAAAACCGGGAAAATTATTGTTCAGGATAAGGAAGTTGCAACGGGTAATATTTCCAGTTATTCTAAGGCGCAGGAGATTTCCGAAACTTTGAAAAGCTGGATTAAAAAAGGTGATTTTCTTTTGAGTGAGGCGGTTGCAGGGCTTCCTATGGCAGATTCGGGCTATGGCTGTAAGCCACTCAATGAACGACCATTTTAGGGACACTTTTTAACAGTCAGGGACATTTCTTAACATGTAAATAATATTTCAAGAAATGTCCCTAATAATAGGAGTTTTTCAATGATTTCAAAACGTATAGTTTTACATTTTCCGAGCAGGCTTGTAGATCAGCCGATTGTTTATAAATTGGTGAAAGATTTTGATCTCCAGTTTAATATCCTAAAAGCTTATGTTACTCCTCAGGAAGAAGGGCTGATGGTATTTGAGCTTATTGGAGAAGAGGAGAATTTTAATAAAGGTATTGAGTATCTTACTTCCTGCGGTGTGCGCATTCAACCTTTAAGCCAGGATGTGATCCGCAATGCCGCAAAATGTACGGATTGCGGAGTATGCGTGACAATCTGTCCGACTGCAGCCCTGGTTGTAGATCCGATCACGCGCAAGGTGCTTTTCTACGATAATAAATGTATTGCCTGCGAACATTGTGTAAAAATCTGCCCTACCCGCGCCATGGAAGTCCACTTTTAACCAAAATTTTGCGTAAGCTTAAAAAATTAAAAACAATTTTAAAAAACATGGGCTCTTGCCTGATTGCTTATTCAGGAGGAGTAGATAGTAGTTTTTTGCTTAAAGTAGCCCTTGATACTATTCCAGGAAAAATCTTAGCTCTAACTTTTGATTCCGGCCTGCAAACAAAAAAAGAAATTAATGAAGCCGCTCTTTTAGCAGTTTCTTTAGGAGTGCCTCACCGCATTATTAAAGCAGATTTTTTAAAAGACAAAAAAATTAAGGCAAATTCGCTTAAGCGCTGTTATTTTTGTAAACACAAATTACTAAATGGACTAAAATGCCTTGCCCGCAAAGAAGATTTTAAATTTATTGCCGAGGCATCAACTGTAAGTGATGAAAAAGATTTTCGGCCGGGAGCAAGAGCAGTCAAAGAGTTGGGAATATCTTCTCCGTTAAAAGAGGTAGGCTTTACCAAAAAAGAAATACGTGTTTTAAGTAAAAAAATGGGGCTAAAAAATTGGAATAAACCAAGCGAACCTTGCCTTGCCACACGCGTTGCTTATGACAGGCCCTTAGAAAAATCCATATTAAAGCGTGTTGAGCTGGCAGAAGAGATAATTAAGAAAATGGGGTTTAATGAATTAAGAGTCAGGGATTATGATGATTTTTGCCGGATCGAGGTAGTTAAAAAAGATATCCCTAAATTAATTTTAAATTCAAAGCAAATAGTCGACAGGTTTAAAAAAATTGGTTATAATTATATAACCATAGATTTGGAAGGTTATAGGAGCAAGATATGAAAAGAATATACTTAGATTACGCAGCCACAACGCCAACAGATCCGGAAGTTATCGATGCGATGCAGCCGTATTTTTTTGAAAAATTCGGCAATGCCTCAAGCCTGCATTATTTTGGCCAGGAAGCAAAACAGGCAGTTGAAGAAGCGCGCGGAGAATTGGCTGGCTTTTTAGGCGCAAAGCCTGATGAGATAATTTTTACTTCAGGAGGGACAGAATCAAATAATACTGCAATTGAAGGAGTGGCGTTTGCGCTTAAAGATAAAGGAAATCATATCATCACAAGCGCAATAGAGCATCACGCGGTGAGTGAACCGATAAAATTCCTGGAAAAATTCGGTTTTAAATCTACGACAGTCAAAGTAGATAAATTTGGCCTTGTAGATCCTGCGGATGTAAAAAAGGCAATCACCGACAAGACTGTACTTGTCAGCATAATGCATGCCAATAATGAAATCGGCACAATCCAGCCTATCGCTGAAATCGGCAAAATCTGCCATGAAAAAGAGATTTATTTTCATACTGATGCAGTGCAGACAGTCGGGCATATTCCCGTTAGCGTTGATGAGCTTAATGTAGATCTACTTTCTTTATCTGCGCATAAATTTTACGGGCCAAAGGGGGTAGGGGCATTATATGTGCGCAAAGGCACAAGGATGGGGCGTTTTTTACACGGCGGTGACCAGGAACACGGGAAACGTGCCTCAACCCATAATACTACAGGGATCGTTGGATTAGGTAAGGCAATTAATCTTTGCCGTGTCAGAATGAGCCAAGAGCAGAAATTCCAAACAGCTCTGCGCGATAAAATAATTAAAATACTTCCTGAGAAAATCACGGAGATTATTCTTAACGGTGATGCGCAAAAGCGTCTGCCTAACAATGTGAATTTTTCCATAAAATATATTGAAGGCGAATCCATACTTTTAAACTTAGATAGGCTTGGTATTGCAGCATCAACCGGCTCTGCCTGTACATCTTCATCTTTAGAGCCCTCGCATGTTATGCTTGCCATCGGGCTTTCCCATGAAGTTGCGCACGGATCTCTGCGTATAACTTTGGGCCGCTGGAGCACCGAAGAAGAAATAGATTATTTTTTAGAAGAGCTTCCTAAAGTGGTTTCAAAACTTCGCGCTATGTCTCCGCTTTATCCGGGCCCGTAACCTATGCAGGAAAAAATATTAAACGCTTTAAAAACCGCACCCGGATATCTGTCCGGAGAGGAGCTAAGCCATAGTTTAAAAATCAGCCGCCAGGCACTTTGGAAACATATCCATCAGCTTAAAGAAGCCGGATATGAAATCAATGCTGTCCCGCATTTAGGTTATCAATTAATATCTGCCCCCGACAGGCTTTTCCCCTTTGAAATTCGTTATGGTTTAAAGACTAAATTTTGCGGCCATACTATCTCTTACTTTGATACTGTATCTTCGACGATGGATATTGCAAATAGCCTTGCATTAGACGGCGCAAAAGAAGGAACATTGGTTGTTTCAGAGAATCAGGCCAAAGGCCGGGGAAGGCTGGGACGCTCCTGGCAATCCCCAAAATATAAAGGAATATATTTTTCCCTGATTTTAAGGCCGCAATTGCCGCTTCAAGAGGTAGCAATATTAACTTTATTAACTGCCGTCGGTGTTTGCGAAGCAATAAGAGAGGAAACTGCAATTGAAGCGCAGATTAAGTGGCCAAACGATATTTTATTTGAGTCAAAGAAGATTGGCGGCATACTTACGGAATTAAATGCGGAGTCTGACCGGGTGCGTTTTGTAAGTTTAGGTGTTGGATTGAATGTAAACTCTGACCGCTTGGTTAATCAGGCAGGGGGAGTTTCACTTAAAGAATTAACCGGAAGCGCGTTAGATCGCGCGCAACTGTTAAAGAAAGTCTTAGAGAAGATCGAAAGTTATTATCTTGTTTTCAAAAAAGACGGTAAACAACAGATTTTTAAGATGTGGCGGCAATACGCGGTTACTTTAGGAAAGCGTGTAAAGATTGCAAGTAGAGAAGCTAAAATAGAAGGTGTTGCTCTTGATCTTGATTCTGACGGAGCCCTGCTTATCCGTACGGATTCCGGAACTATTACCCGTGTAATTTCAGGTGATGTTATTCATTAACGCCTACCGTAAACCTAAAAATAATTTATAGTTGACAATAGCTCTTGCTTTCTTATAATACACCTATGCGAATATGGGTATTATTCTTATGCTTTATTTTTATCTGCGCAAATTATACTTTGGCTCAAGTTGACCTTGATCAGATCGTGGTGACTAAATATGGCCAGGGGAAAAACCTGCCAATTAATTCAGAATCCTCTATTTTTAAAAATCTAGAAAACATTAATCTTGATTTGCAATCTCGCGCGCCTTTTAAAGATATCCAGGCAGATTTTTCTCTGCGTGGTTCAACTTTTGAAGGAACAGGGGTTGTTTTTGAGGGGATTTCGGTAAATGACCCGCAGACTGGGCATTTTCATGCCGATCTTCCGTTTACAACGCAAGATTTACAGAGTTTTGAAAAATCATCTCTTGTTAACGGGCAGTTTTATCCTCAGGCGCTTGCCGGCGCAGTGAATTTTGAAATAAAGAAGCCGCAGAAAGATTCAGGAGTAATTACTTCAGGTTTAGGCAGGTATAATTTAGTTTCAGAGGCCTTGAGTATTACCAAAAGATATTCTGATTTTGGCAGCCGCCTATCCCTAGAAACCCAGCAAACAGATGGGTATCGGCTTGCTACGGATTTCCGTAAATTTGTTGGCAGGATAGATAATTCACTTGACCTGCCGAGTGCAGAGATAAAATTCGGAGCAGGTTATCTTGAGAAAGAGTTTGGAGCGTATGATTTTTATACTCCTGGTAAAGGTTATCCGTCACAAGAATGGACAAAAACCTGGTTAGTTAATTCTTCAGCTGATATTGACGGTGATGGTTTTAATTTTTATCCGGCATTTTTGTGGAGGCGCCATGATGATAAATTTCTGCTTGATAAGACGCTCCTCCGAAGCAACTATTTAAATCATCATCGCACTGATATCTATTCACCGCAATTTTTAACAGGGCAAAAAGTTTCCTGGGGAGAGTGGAAAGCTGGGGTTGAAGCAAGAGAAGAGGTAATGAGTTCAAGTAATTTAGGAAAACATACGCGTAATGCAAAATCCGCTTTAGTAAATTCTAAGATTGATTCGCTTGGCAGGTTCACTTTAGAAGATTCCTTGCGTTTTGATCGCTATAGTAGTTTTGGAGAAGTTGTAAACGGAAGCGCTACTTTAAGCTATAACCTTGATGCTAAGAAAAAAATATATGCCGGCTTTGCCAGAAGTTTTCGTCCGCCGTCTTTTACCGAGCTTTATTATAATGATCCGACTACACTAGGAGATGCCCTGCTTGGAGCAGAGAAAGCAAATACCTATGAAGCTGGTTTTAAATTATCGGATAAAAGGATTTCTTTAAATTTTTGTGGATATGTAAGGCAAGAAAAAAACCTGATTGATTGGGTTAAACGCACATCTAGCCAGGCAAAATGGCAGGCAGAGAATATTTCTTCATCTTTAGTCAGCGGCGCAGAGACAGATCTAGCGTTAAATATTAATTCTAAGACTAAACTTGGCCTTCGATATGCTTATGCAAATAAGCGGTTTGATGATCAAGGTTATCTTTTTAAATACGGGCCGAATTATACGCGCCACCTGGCAGGAGCAAATTTTCATAAAGAGATTGATAATTTTACGTACGCAGCCAGTCTTACCTATAAAAAGAAGCCCGGCCGTGATGGCTGGGTGATTGCGGATGTGAGCACGGATTATCTGCTTAAAAAAAATCCGGATTTAAAATTATATTTTGCGGTATCAAACATATTTAATGTGGAATATCAGGAGATAGAGGGGGTTCCGCAGCCGGGGATTTGGCCGGAGGCTGGTTTAAGGCTTGAATGGTAGATAAAATTATTATATAATTACGCTATGTTCATCCATACAGTATTATTTGAAATTAAGCCAAAAGAAGTTAAAGACTATCGTAAAGATAGCCTGATGTGGGCGAGTTTTGCTAAAAAAGAAACTGGGTTTGTGGCGTATTTTACGATGACTCGCCATGGCTATAAAAATCAGTATACCTCCGTGTATGAGTGGAAGAATAAATCCTGCCACGACCGCTTCATGAAAAGAATGCACGATTGGCTGGTCTCTAAGTCAAAAGCTAAAGTCAAGGTTCTTGGTTACTACAACCTCAGCACCATCGATAGCGTGCATAACCGCCGTTAATTAAATCTCTCATCCAATCTAGCCAATTATCAATTTATTCTTCAGCGGGTCATGTCTTAGTATGTTTACGCAGCACCGCTTGTCCTGCTCCGGCGAGGCAGGATTGTGTCTTTGGTAAAAGGGGCCTGGCTCTTTTTGAAAAAAAGTGCCTGGCCCCTTTTTATAAGGACATATATTTGGGCTGCGCTCAATCCACCCGCTGGTAGTAAATATAGTTATCCACAGGGTAGCGGAGGTTTAAACCTCCGCTACCCTGTGGATAACTCTAAATAACTCTCAAACTCTAAATTTTGCTTGACTGTGTAATTTCTAGCGTTATAATTATTATAACTTTAGGTTCTGTTTTTGGAGGAAAGCAGGGCAAGATTTACCGTAATTGACAAAAATGGTCAGTTGCGGTTTTTTCGTTTATGGGAGGGAAGATGAAAAAAATTTACCTGTTAGTATTATTTTTCTTTGCGATGGTTTCTACTGCTTTAGCTGTTCCGCTTTGTTGGAATGATAACGGTCATTATTACGAACAGGTACAAAGCAATGCTTTTTGGAATACTGCTAAGGTAGCAGCAGAACTGATGACATATTCTGGAATGAATGGGCATTTAGTAACTATTACATCTCAATCAGAGAACGATTTTTTAAATAACAACTGGAATGTTGGCATGTATTGGATTGGAGCATACCAATATGATAAGCTTGCGGAACCAGCAGGTCATTGGCGTTGGGTTACTGATGAGCCATGGGGTTATACTAACTGGTCTCCTCAGAATGTGATTGATCAGCCTGATAATTCAGGTAATGTTGAAGATTGGGCTCAATTTCAAGGCCCCGTAGGTTTACCATCTGGCTTATGGAATGATTGGGGGGAAAATGGAGATTGGGCTCAGGTTTCTCATGGATATTTTGTTGAGTATGAGTCAAATGCGGTGGTTCCCGAGCCAACCACGCTCTCACTTTTGGGGCTGGGGTTATTAGGATTGATAGTCAGGAGAAGAAGATGAGAAAGATCATTCCAATTGTCTTGTTATTAACAGTGTTTTTATTAAGGACAGAGTGTGCTTTTAGTGATGATGAAAAGTTATACGGTTCAGCCAATAGTAATGCTTTCTTCGGTACCGTTGACCCGAGTACGGGGATAGGGACGCCAATTGGCTCAGGTTTGGGTTATGAGGCACTAGCTTTTAGTAGTGATGGGGCTTTATACGCCTCAAGTTATAGGAATCCATTCTTCGGTACCGTTGATCTAGCCACTGGCATAAGAACACCAATTAGCTCAGTCTGGGGAAGCGAGGCATTAGCATTCAGTAAAGATGGAGTATTATACGCTTCTACTTATTCAAATGTCTTCTTTGGCACAGTTGATCTCATTACTGGTGTAACGACTCAAATTGGTCAAGGCTGGGGATATGAATCATTAGCTTTTAGTAGCGATGGGACCTTATACGGTTCGTGCTATCGTAATGCTTTCTTTGGTACAGTTGATCCAGCTACCGGTATAGGTACGAAGGTTGGTAGTGGTTGGGGAAGTGAGGCGTTAGCTTTTAGTAGCGATGGTAAACTTTACGAATCAACTTATTCAAATGCTTTTTTTAGTATTGTTAATCCTATCACTGGGATAAGAACGCCAATTAGTGAAGGAGTGGGCTATGAGGCATTAGCTTTTTCTCGCAGTTTTGCTTTTGAGACGCAACCATCTGCTATTCCAGAGCCTACCACCTTGTCATTACTTGGTCTTGGCTTGTTAGGTTTCATTTTTAAGAAAAAGAGACTCCCCTAACTTATATTAATCACAATTAGAGAGGATGAGTTTAATCGTTCAGCCTTTTTATTGTATAAATGATTGTTAGCTAAAATTTAAAAGTGCACACTTGAAGATTTAAAAGTGCACAAGGCCTA
>ERZ1292633.414-Hain-H41-02um-R1-414-length-51446-cov-8_pt1 | contig 51446 bp, 53 predicted proteins | sample MGYA00564406_ERZ1292633 | MGnify/ENA primary metagenome ERZ1292633 (study PRJEB36523, sample SAMEA6512639) | groundwater metagenome | collected 2019-01-08 | study: AquaDiva: Metagenomics assemblies of 32 groundwater samples | reverse complement strand
CCCTTGTTGGGCAATGCCCCTTTCTTGGTGGTGAATGGCGATATTTTTATCGATTACGATTTTGGCCGTGCGCAAGAAATGGCGATGGCCATGCGCGCTAATCCCGAGTTGTTCGCAGCGTATTTAGTGCTGGTCAATAACCCGCTACATCATGAACAAGGCGATTTCGCCTTGGAGCACAGCAGGGTCAAACTCAGCGGCCATCCGATGCTGACGTTTACCGGTGTCGCCGTTTATCAGCCCGACGTGTTTCGCGACATTGAACGAGGCACTAAGGCCAAACTCGCGCCTTTGCTGAAAACGCTGATCGGGCACGACTTGGTGCGGGGAGAGCATCACCGCGCGCGCTGGGTGGATGTCGGCACCCCGCAGCGGCTGGCTACCTTGGATCGCATGTTGAAGTAGGAAAAAAGCTTTAGCCGCGAATTAACGCGAATTAACGCCAATTATCGTGACGCACAAAGCATAGTGCAGAGATGGGGTTTTTAATCCGCGATAATTCGCGTGAATTCGCGGCTAATTTTAGAGTTGTTGAGATTGGAAAAGTACTATGACCCCCTATCGTGAACGTCGAACGAAACTCACGCAGCAAATGGGTGCCGGCGTGGCGGTGATCCCGACTGCGGCCGAGCGCTTGCGCAACCGTGATTCACACTATCCCTTTCGCCATGACAGCTATTTTTATTATCTCAGCGGTTTCCCTGAGCCGGAGGCGGTGCTGGTGATGGTGGTCACGGATACGGTGAAAACCATTTTGTTCTGCCGCGAAAAGAATAGGGAACGCGAGATCTGGGACGGCTTTCGCTACGGGCCGGACGGCGCGCGCGAGGCTTTCGGTTTCGACGAAGCGTACCCCATCGATCAGCTCGATGCGATGCTGCCGAAGCTGTTGGCTGACCAGCCGAACTTGTTTTTTGATCTGGGCGCAGACCCGAGCTGGGACACGCGGGTCGTGGGCTGGCTGAATAGTGTGCGTGGCGAGGCGCGCAACGGCGTCACCGCGCCGGGCGGGATACGCGATGTACGATCGCTGCTGGATGAAATGCGTTTGTTCAAGGACACGCAGGAGATCGACATCATGCGCCGTGCCGCGCAGATTTCCGGCGGTGCGCATCGGCGCGCGATGCAAGCGGCGCAGCCGGGCCGTTGGGAATATGAAATCGAAGCCGAGTTGCTACATGAATTTCGCCGCCATGGCGCGCAAGCGCCGGCCTATTCCTCCATTGTCGCCGGCGGCGCCAATGCCTGCGTGTTGCATTACGTCAGCAACAACGATCAACTCAAAGCGGGGGAGTTGTTGTTGATCGACGCCGGCTGCGAGCTCGATGGCTATGCCGCCGATATCACGCGTGTGTTTCCGGTGAGCGGGAAATTCAGTCCAGTGCAAAAAGACCTGTATGAGTTGGTGCTTGCCGCGCAAACCGCCGCGATGGCCAAAGTGAAACCCGGCTGCCACTGGAACGAGCCGCACGAAGCTGCGCTGCGCGTGTTGGCGCAAGGCATGATCGATTTTGAATTGTGCGCCGGCAGCGTCGATGGCGTGATCGAATCCGGCGATTACAAGCGTTTCTACATGCATAAAACCGGGCATTGGCTTGGCATGGATGTGCATGACGCGGGCGAATACAAACGCGGCGGCGATTGGCGCGTACTGCAAGCGGATATGGTGCTCACCGTCGAGCCGGGCTTTTATGTGCGCCCGTCGGATCAAGTGCCGGAGCGGTTCTGGAACATCGGCATTCGTATCGAGGATGATGTGCGGGTGACGGATGGGGTGTGCGAAGTGTTGACGCAGGCTGCACCGAAGAGCGTGGCCGAGATTGAAGCGTGCATGAAAAATCGGATTTGAGTATGAATGAAATGGCGAGTGCATTTGATGCCGATGTGATCATTGTCGGCGGCGGCCCGGTGGGGGCGACGCTTGCTTTAGCCTTGGCGCAGGGCGCGCCGTCGCTCAAACTCGTCGTGCTCGAAGCGCAGGCCGATGTCGCCGCTCGGCGTGATACGCGCACTCTGGCGCTGTCCCACGGCAGCCGTTTGGTGTTGGAGCGGGTGGGTATCTGGCGCAAGCTCGCTGCGGTCACACCAATCACGCAGATCCACATCTCGCAGCGCGGCAGTTTTGGCCGCGCCCTGCTCAGCGCCGAAGAAGCGGGTCTGCCCGCGCTTGGCTATGTCATTCCATATGCCGAGTTGCAGCATGCTTTGCACACGGCGCTGCAACAGTGCGGCGCGCGTTATGTGACCGGGGCGCAAGTCTCGGAAGTCGTCCCCGGCGCGTCCGCCGCACACGTCCACTTCACCCATGACGGCGCGAGCCATACCCTGACTTCCCGCCTCGTGGCGCTGGCTGATGGCGGGCGTAGTTTGCAAGATATCCCTGGCATCGTGCGCGAGAGCCACGACTATAATCAAGTGGCGGTAGTGTGCCAAGTTAATACCGAGCTGCCGCACAAGCATCAGGCGTATGAGCGTTTCACCGAAGACGGCCCGGCGGCGTTGTTGCCGAGTGGTGAGGGCTATGCGCTGGTGTGGACGGCATCGCCCGAGCGCGCCGCACAAATCTTGGCCTTGAATGAGACCGACTTTTTATCCCAACTCCACGCCCACTTCGGCGACCGCCAAGGCCGTTTTCTAAAAGCGGGGCCGCGCGCGAGTTTTCCGCTCAGCCTGCGTAAAAGCCATCCCATCACGCGCGAGCGCTTGGCCTTGATCGGCAACGCCGCGCAAATGCTGCATCCAGTGGCGGGGCAGGGTTTCAATATAGGGCTGCGCGATGCGTGGGAGCTGTCGCGACAAATACTCTCCTGCGCCCCAGACGCGATCGGGGGGGCGGCTATGCTCGAGCGCTATGTCGCGGGCAGGCGAATAGACACCCAGGGCGGGATTTTTTTCACTGATTTATTGGTGCGCGGTTTTTCGAATCGGCTGCAAGGCTTGCGCCAAGCACGCGGTTTGGCGCTTTCAGTGCTCGACATGCTGCCGCCGGTGAAATCGTTTGTGGTGCGGCGCATGATTTTAGGGGCAAAGGGATGAGCGACCAATCGTTCGATGTCGCGATTGTCGGCGCCGGTTTAGTTGGTAGTAGCTTGGCGCTGGCGCTGCGCGGCACGGGTTTATCGATCGTGCTGATCGAGGCGCGGCCACCGCAAGCGCTGCCGCAGGATGCCAGTTGGGATAAGCGCATCTACGCTATTAGTCCCGGCAGTGCCGGCTTCCTGGAAGGGCTGGGCGCGTGGGGCGAATTGCCGAGCGAGCGGATTGCGCGCATCGAAGCGATGGCAATTTTCGGCGACGATGGCCATGCCCGTCTTGATTTCAATGCTTATGAGGCAGGGTTGGGCGAGCTGGCCTATATCGTCGAGAGCCGCGAATTGCAGGCCATTTTATGGCGCCAGCTTGGCACAGCGAGTGACGTAACGCTGTTTTGCCCCGGCGAGTGTGCGGCGCTCGAAATGCGCGATGAAGCGGCGCATTTGACGCTACGCGACGGTCGAACGATAGCCGCTAAATTGATCGTCGCAGCCGATGGTGCGCGCTCCTGGGTACGCAGCCAAGCCGGGATTGAAGCGCACGACAAGGATTATCGGCAACTCGGCGTAGTCGCGAATTTCGCGACCGAACTGCCGCATCACGGCACGGCTTTTCAGTGGTTTCAGCCGGAGGGTGTGTTGGCTTATTTGCCGCTGCCGGGGAACCGCATCTCTATCGTCTGGTCTGTGCAGCAGGCGCTTGCGAATGAGTTGCTGCAATTATCCGCTGCCGAGTTGTGCGAGCGCGTCGCCCAAGCGGGGAAAATGCAACTGGGTAAACTGGAATTGATCACGTCTCCCGCCGCGTTTCCCTTGCATCTGATCGAGCCGCGACAACTGGTGAAACCGCGTGTGGCGCTGATCGGCGATGCTGCGCACCAAGTGCACCCGCTGGCGGGTCAAGGCGTGAATCTGGGTTTTGGCGATGCGCGCGAGTTAGCGGCGGTGCTATTGAATCGAGGCGCGCGCGATGTCGGCGATGGCTTGTTGTTACGGCGCTACGAGCGTGCGCGGCGGGAAGAAATCCTCGCCATGGCTTTGGCGACCGACGGGCTGCAAGGCCTGTTCAATAATGCTCAGCCGCTGTTGGGCTGGGCGCGCAATAGGGGTTTATCGATGACGAACCGTTTTACTTGGGTCAAGCATCAACTCGTTAAACAGGCCTTGGGTAACCATTAATTTTTTAAAACGGAAGGATGAATGATGCTGACAAAATGGATAGCGGGTGTTGCGCTCGCAAGTTTGATCGTAAGCGGCAGCGCGCAGGCCGATGAAGCATCTGTGAAAAAACTGTTGGAAGAGCGCTTGCCCGACTTGCCGGTGCAACAAGTGAAGAAAGCGCCTACGCCGGGTTGGTATGAAGTGTTTTCGGGCGACAAGCTGTTTTATGTCGATGAAAAGGCCGATTTCGTGTTTGTTGGCTCGATTATCGATGCCCGGAGCAAGCGCAATTTGACCGAAGAACGTATCCGCGATTTGATGCGGGTGAAATTCGAAGCGCTGCCCTTCGACGACGCGATCAAAATCGTCAAGGGCGACGGCTCGCGCAAAGTCGCGGTGTTCGAAGATCCGGATTGTCCTTTTTGCAAGCAAGTAGAAGCGAATTTGGCGCAACTGAACAACTATACCTTGTATGTATTTTTATATCCGATAGAGCAGTTGCATTCGGATGCAATCAACAAATCGAAGAAGGTTTGGTGCGCCAAAGATCGTCCCAAGGCTTGGCTCGATTTGATGCTGAAAAATCAAGTACCGCAGAACAAAGGCGACTGCGCTACGCCGGTTGCACGCAATATCGAACTCGCGGGCAAACTCAATATTGCCGGCACCCCAGCGGTGATTTTTGAGGATGGCCGTTTGGTACCCGGCGCGATTCCAAAAGAACAGATTGAGAAATATCTGACGGAAGCCGCGGCGCGTAAGACCGAAGCCAAGCCCAACGGTCAAGACAAAGTCCGTCCCGGAAAATGAATTTCGTTATGACCGTTTCCCTCTCTCCTAGCTCTCTCCCGCAAGCGGGCGAGAGGGATATTGACTCGCTGTGCGAGTTATTCATTATCGCAAACGGCAAGTAATGGCCACGCATTGGGATGAAGTGTACGCCGCGCCGGACTATATTTTCGGCAAAGCGCCCAATGCGTTTCTCGTCTCGCAGCAGGCGCTACTGAAGCCCGGTCTGCGCGCGCTGGCAGTCGCCGACGGCGAAGGCCGCAACGGCGTGTGGCTGGCCGAGCAAGGCCTGGAGGTGCTATCGGTGGAGTATTCTCTGCCGGGTGTGGAAAAAGCCCGGCAACTCGCGCGAGAACGCGGCGTGCAGATGACGTTCGAAGTGGCGGATGTGTTGAACTGGCATTGGCCGGTCAACGCTTACGATGTCGTGGCGGCGATCTTCATTCAATTCGCCAGCCCCGCCGACCGGGCCACGCTATTTCAGCACATCAAAGCCGCGCTCAAGCCCGGGGGCTATTTGATTATGCAGGGCTACACACCCAAACAAGTGGAATACAAAACCGGCGGCCCACCAAGTGCTGAGAATATGTACACGCCGGAGTTACTGCGCGCAGCGTTTGCCGATATGGAGATTTTGCATCTGGCAGAGCATGAGGAATTCATCGCCGAAGGCACGAAGCATTACGGCATGTCGGCGCTGATTGATTTGGTGGCAAGAGCAGGCGACGGGCGCCTGACGCCTGACACCTGACACCTGACACCTCACTTACATTTCCCGCTTTTATCCACTTTCATCCAACGATAGAGCCAATCTTTCGCCTTGTTGCGCGCGTGCCGGGTGGCGATTTGTTCCTCCGGCCCTTGATCGGGACGGAAATCGAAGGCACGACGGGACAGCGGATAATATTGCAACTCCACCGGCACGCCACGCTCGTAAAGGGTATAGAAGGCGCGGCCGACGCTCATCCGGCGCAGCTCAAAATCTTGCTCGCCGATCATCATCAGCATGGGCGTGGTGATCTGCGTTAACTCGGGTGCAACTCGGAATAATTGATCCGGCTCAGGTGCATTGGGGTTTTGCATGTGGCCGTAATAGCTGACGATGGCGGCGATATCCTTGCCGCGTTTCGCGGCAAGGCGAATGGCGTAATAGGGCCCGCGCGACTGGCCGACGATGCCTACCGGGATTTTGCAGGCGCTTGGGTGCTTGATCAAAAAGTCCATGGCGGCTTCTACGTCCAGTTCGGTATCCGGGTTATGCTCGGATGGCCAGCGCTCGATCATGCGGCCGCTTTGCCAATCCGGCATGACCACCAGAAAGCCTTGTTCGGCTAGTTCAGTGATGTGCTTGCGTTCATTCTCGTCGATGCCGCGCTTGGCGTGGATGAACAACACCGGCGGGAAGGGGCCTTTGCCGGCGGGCAGGGCGATATCGACCGGGACATCTACGTCGCGGGATTTCACCGTGGTTTGCTGTATGGTGATTTCCTTGGCGAGGACGGCGTGGCTGGTGAGTGCGAATAGGAGCAGGCTGCAAATACGGAACATGGTGGTCTCCTGAAATTTTTTCGATCATAGCACTGCCCGAAAGCTCGGGCGAGTGACTAAAATACCCTCCAAGCATGACTGCCACCCAATCCACCTCATTATCTCCACGCGCCAAGAGCCGGGTACGGCTATTGGTCATGGTCGAACTTTCTCTGGCCTTGCACTTGGCGATTATTTTCGGCATCCAAGTCGGCGCGGTGGAACGCGGTAGCCAGGCACGCCCAGCGATTGAGGCGCGGCTGATGCCGGCGCAGGATGCGCCGCAGCAAATCCTGGTGAAGGCGATCGATCGACCCATCAAAAGTCATGTGGAGGAATATCAGCCGCCGCCCCAAGCGGTGCCAAGCGATAGTGCGAAAGCACCAGCAGAGCAGCACAAGCCCGGGCTGCCCGAGGCGGCGGCGAGCCCTACCTTGGTCGATGCGCCATTGCCGCTTGATCCCACGTATTACCCGGCGCGTGAGGTAGATGAGCACCCGGCGCTAGTGAGCCAAGTGCGCCCGGCTTACCCTGCTAAAGCGGTCAAGGCGGAGGTAAAAGGCGACGTGCTGGTACTATTCATGCTCAATGAAAACGGCAGCGTGGACGAAGTTTCGGTGCTGGAAGAAAACCCGCCCGGATATGGGTTTGACGCGGCGGTGAACGAGTGGCTCAAGCAGGCCCGCTTCAAGCCGGCCATGCGTAAAGGCCGCGCGGTGAAATCGCGGGTGGTGTATCGCGTTAACTTTGAACCTTAATTACCTACAATGGAGGTGGAAAATGGTCGGCAAGAAAAACATCGTGTTTGGGTTTTTGTTCTTGGTACTCACCGCGGCGCTCGGGCCGTACATGGTGAAGACGATGCTGCCCACCGCGGGCGAAGCGCAAAACGCGCGGGTAGCCGCGACCGGCAAGCTGGCGGAGGTAGTGCAAAGCAATTACGACGACCCGGAAACGCTGGCCAAGATCGCACCCGACAAGCTAGCCCAACTCAATAGTGCAGCCATCCTCGGCATCAATCAGCAGATCAATGCGCGCGCGCCAGTAGATTCGATCAAGGGCGGGCCGCACGCACACGGCAATCTGGAAGCGCTGCTGAATATCGCGGTGGGGATCGTGCTGTGCTTCGTGTCGTGCAAGCGCGCCTGGATGAAGCAAGTGATCAGTTGGACTTTTATCCTCGGCACCGTGCTGCATTCGGGCATGTTGATACTGGGCGCGGTGTTGGATCAAGCCTGGGCGTGGCAAGTGATTAACACTGGCGCTGGCCCGATCCTGATTCTGCTGGGCTTGCTGCTGGCGGGTATGGCGACGGCGGTGGGATTTAGAGGCGAGATCGTGCGGGACTAGAATACCCTCACCGCAGAGACGCGGAGATAATGCGATTTATTTAGAGATTTTCTCCGCGTCTCTGCGCCTCTGCGGTTCAGGGTTATTGGGGGGCGCCTTTCGGCAACAACACCCAGATCTTCCCCTGTTGGCGCATCGCGCCGGCTTGCTTGCCCGCTGCCTCACCAAACCCCCAAAAGAAATCCGCGCGCACCACGCCTTTGATTGCGCCGCCGGTATCCTGCGCCAGCATCAGGCGGTTGAGCGGCTGTGCGCTATTGGGAAAAGTGGTGGCAAGATAGACCGGACTGCCCAAGGTCACCGCGCGCGGATCAACGGCAAGGCTACGGCCGCCGGTGAGGGGCACGCCCAGTGCGCCAGGTGGGCCATTGGGTGACGGCGGCAATTCGCGAAAAAATACAAAGCTGGCATTGTGATTGAGCAGCGCCGGCAGTTTATCCGGGTTGCGTGTTCCCCATTGCTTAATACCTTGCATCGACGCTTGATCGACGCTCAACTCGCCCATCTCAACCAGTTTTTTTCCGATCGAGACATAAGGGTGGCCATTCTGGTCGGCATAACCCACGCGTATCACTTCGCCCGATTCCAATTGCACCCGGCCCGAGCCCTGGATTTGCAGGAAGAATAAATCCACCGCATCGTCCACCCAGAGCAATTCTTTTCCCGTGAGCGGCGCGCGCCCAGCCTCGATCTCGGAACGGTTGTAATAGGGCAGGACGCGATTGCCGACCACGCGGCCGCGCAGCCGATAATTTTTGAGTTCTGGATAGAGGTTGGCGAGATCGATGATCAACATATCCTCCGGCACGGCATACACCGGAAAACGGTAACGGCTGGTCGGCGCGCGACTGCCGAAGAGCAGCGGTTCGTAGTAGCCGGTAATCAGGCCGGTATCGTTGCCGTCACTTGTGCTGAGTTGATGCGGGAGCAGCCAGCGCTCGAAGAAGGCGCGAGCTGCCGCATCGTCTTGCGGCGTGTGTTTTGCCGCGGCTTCGCACACGGTTTGCCACACGGATTGTTTTTTCAGCTGCCCGCAACTGGCCAGAAATGCCGGCCAGGCGGCCAGTGCATCGTTCTCGGCCCAGCCCGGCAAATGTGCCCAATCGGCGGGTTTAAAAACTGCGCTGGGCGGCACAGGAGGCGGGGTGACCGGCGGTGTGATGGCGCAGCCGCCGAGCAGAACGAATATGGAAAGTGCAAGCCAGTGTAGACGCATGTGCATGGGAGGAAAGTTTCGATAAAAAGTTGCGTTAGTATAGCAATGGCGCCTAAGCGCCAATTTTCAAATCACGATGAAACGGCGGAGATGATGGGCTGGTTATTACTCGAAGCGGGCGTTGCGCTCACCTTGTTGATACTGATTGTGTGGTTCACGCTGCCGAAGAAAAACAAGAAAGACGATGCGCCCGAATAAGGCTGCGCTATCCGCTCAATGCAGCACCCGTGGCATGCTGAGCGTGAACTCGGGGATATCCGCATCGAATTTGGTGCCGTCTTCCGCCACCATTTGATACGTGCCCTTCATGGTGCCCACCGGCGTGGCGATGGCGGAGCCACTGGTGTATTCGAAGCTCTCGCCCGGTTTCAACAGCGGCTGTTCGCCCACGACCCCCAGGCCACGCACTTCCTGCACACTGTTGGCGGCATCGGTGATGACCCAATGGCGGCTGATCAATTGCGCGGGGATCGAGCCGGTGTTAGTGATGGTGATGGTGTAGGCGAATACATAGCGATCTTGCTCCTCGCTCGATTGCTCGGGAATGTATTCCACCTCGGTGGTCACTTGGATTTCGTATTTTTTGCTGTCGGCCATTCCGCTATTGCACCTCAATTTACGCGCATAGGCAAGGAAAGCGGTTTGCGGGTAAAATGCAAGGCTTTGTTTGGGATGAAGGAATCGTCATGGGAAGCAACTACCGTATCGCGCCGAGCATTCTCTCGGCGAATTTCGCCACGCTGGGCGAGGAAGTCGACAACGTTCTCGCCGCCGGCGCCGACATTGTCCATTTCGACGTCATGGACAACCATTATGTGCCGAATCTGACCATCGGCCCGCTGGTGTGTGAAGCGCTGCGCAAGCACGGCGTGACCGCACCCATCGACGTGCATCTGATGGTCAAGCCGGTGGATCGCATTATTCCCGACTTTGCTAAGGCGGGCGCCACCTACATCACCTTCCATCCGGAAGCGTCCGAGCACATCGACCGCACCATTGGCCTGATCAAGGAATGCGGCTGCAAGGCCGGTCTGGTGTTTAACCCGGCTACCCCGCTGGACGTGTTGGAATACACCCTGGACAAACTGGACATGGTGCTGCTGATGTCGGTCAACCCCGGTTTCGGCGGCCAGAAATTCATTCCCTACGTGCTGGACAAAGCGCGCGCCGTGCGCAAGATGATCGATGAACGCGGTCTTAAAGTGAACATCGAAATCGACGGCGGCGTAGGCCCTGCCAATATCGCTGAAGTGGCTCGCGCCGGCGTGGATACCTTCGTGGCCGGTTCCGCCGTATTCGGCGCAGCGAAGGATTCTGACAAGCACCGCTACGACACGATCATCGGCGCGCTGCGTTCGGAATTGGCGAAGGTTTAACAAACCATGTCTGCTGTGATTCAAGCTAAAGCCGATTTTTCCTTACCGCTCGCCGTCAAAGCCGTGGTCATCGACCTCGATGGCACGCTGCTCGACACCGCGCCGGATCTGGCCGATGCTGCGATGGCGATGGCGAGCGAGTTGGGTTTGCCGCCGATTGATCTGGCGACGGTGAAAACCTACATCGGCAACGGCGTATCGCGCCTGGTGAAGCGCGTGCTGACGCGGCAGATGGATGCCGAGCCGGATGCCGCATTATTCGCCCGCGCGCTGCCGGCTTATGAAAAGCACTACGGCACGCATGTGAGTCGCAAGAGCCGTGCTTTCCCCGGCGTGGTGGAAGGCTTGGCCGCGCTCAAGCAAGCTGGGTTTCGCATCGCCTGCATCACCAACAAGGCGGAAAAATTCACCGTGCCGCTGCTGAAAGACACGGGGCTGTTCGATTACTTCGAATTGATTCTCTCCGGCGATACCCTGCCCAAGAAAAAACCCGATCCGCTACCCCTGCTGCATGCATGCAAAGAATTCGGGATTCAACCAGCCGATCTATTGCTGATCGGCGATTCGCTCAATGACGCGCAAGCCGCGCGCGCCGCCGGCTGCCCGGTGTTCGTGGTGCCTTACGGCTACAACCGTGGCCGCGACGTGCGCGAGCTGGATGTGGATGCGATCGTGCCCAGCCTGCTGGATGCGGCCAAGGCCGTGGTAAAAGCCTGATGATGAAAAAGGAAATCACTCGCGTATTGCGATGGCGCCCCTAGCGCACATGCTAGGGACGGGCCATTTTATCGCCCGAGTGATGACCTTTTTTCGGAACCAAGCCAATGACTGAACAAGAATTCAATCAGCTAGCACTTGCTGGCTACAACCGCATCCCCGTGGTGCTCGAGATGCCGGCTGATCTCGACACACCCTTATCTGTTTATCTCAAACTCGCCAACCAGCCATTTTCCTATCTGCTCGAATCGGTGCAGGGTGGCGAGCGTTTCGGGCGCTACTCGTTTATCGGCCTGCCGGCACAAACGCGGCTCACGGTGCGCGGGCATCAAGTGACGGTGGAAACCCATGACCGCATCGTCGAAGCCGTCGAAACCGACGATCCACTCGCCTTTGTGCAAAGCTTTTCCGCTCGCTATCGCGCCGCGACCTTGCCGGACTTGCCGCGTTTTGGTGGCGGCTTGGTCGGCTATTTCGGCTATGACACCGTGCGTTACATCGAAAAGAAACTCGCTAGAGCACACAAGCCGGATGTGATTGGCGCACCCGATATTTTGCTGTTGCTGTCGGAAGAGTTGGCCGTGGTGGACAATGTGTTCGGCAAGCTCTACCTCATCGTCTATGCTGATCCCAGCGCACCGAACGCCTATCCCGAAGCGCAGCGGCGCTTGAATGAATTACGCCGGCAGTTGCGCGCGCCAGTGGAAGTGCCGCACGTCACGCCATTGCCGGCGCAGGAAGCGCAGTCCGAGTTCGGTGAAGCTGCGTTCATGGACGCAGTCGCAAAAGCCAAACGCTACATACTCGATGGCGACATCATGCAAGTGGTGTTATCGCAGCGTATGAGCCAGCCCTTCGGTGCGCATCCGCTCACGCTATATCGCGCGCTGCGCAGCCTCAACCCCTCACCCTATATGTTCTACTGCGATTTCGGCGCGTTTCAAGTGGTGGGTGCTTCGCCGGAAATCTTAGTGCGCTTGGAGCAGGGCACCGTCACCGTGCGCCCGATCGCCGGCACCCGTCCGCGTGGCAAGAATGCCGACGAAGATCGCGCCTTGGCCGAGGATTTATTGGCCGACCCGAAAGAGCGCGCTGAGCATCTTATGTTGATGGATTTGGGGCGCAATGATGTTGGGCGCGTGGCGCAAACCGGCAGCGTGCACGTAACCGAGAATATGCTGATCGAACGCTACTCGCACGTGATGCATATCGTATCCAACGTGGATGGCACGCTCAAGCCGAATCTGAATGCGATGGACGTGCTGCGCGCCACCTTTCCCGCCGGCACCGTGTCCGGCGCGCCGAAAGTACGCGCGATGGAAATCATCGATGAGTTGGAGCCGACCAAACGCGGCATCTATGCTGGGGCGGTGGGTTATCTTGGCTTCAACGGTGACATGGATCTGGCCATCGCCATCCGCACTGCGGTGGTCAAAGACGGCACGCTCTATGTGCAAGCCGGCGCCGGCATCGTCGCTGATTCCATCCCCGCCAGCGAATGGACCGAAACCTGCAACAAAGCGCGCGCCGTGCTGCGTGCGGCGGAGTTGGCTTTAAGCGGCTTGGATACGCGGCATGAATAGTGGAGCGGATGGCGGCATGAACGAGAAGCAGCAGAATGGCGCTGAGAACGCGGCAGGGATCATTGCCGTATTTTTTTAATATCACTACATTTTGAAATCGAACATGGATAAAAATCCAACCTCCCTGTACATAGAATTATTGAAGAAAAGCCTGATCAATGAGCTATACATTGAAAACGAGGTTAAGCTTTTTTATCTGATTTATTGCCTGTTTAGTCGGCTGGAGATCGAAACTGATTATTTGGTCGATCCTGATCTCATACCTGAAATATTTATCCAGGAAATTGAAAAGGCAAAACAAACCGGCGGTACCGTGGAATTTAATTTGCGGAACGAAAGCGGAGAATCGGCGCCTGCCCCTTTTCTCCGAAATGTGTTGGAGTTCCCTCACTCCATGATCGGCAGGAAACGCATGGATAATCTTCAATATTGCATCGAGAAAATATTAGAAGAGAATATCCCCGGAGATTTGATCGAAACAGGCGTATGGCGCGGCGGCGCTACGATATTTATGCGTGGCATGCTGGCCGCGCATGGTGTTACAGACCGCACCGTCTGGGTGGCGGACTCCTTTGAAGGAGTTCCCCCGCCTACCTATCCCCAGGACGAGGGTATTGTGCTGGATAAATCCTGGTTGCCGGTCCTCGCTGTCAGCATTGAAAAAGTAAAGCGATTGTTCAACCGGTACGATCTGCTCGATGATCAGGTCAGATTCCTTAAGGGGTGGTTTAAAGATACGTTGCCGACCGCACCTATCGAACGATTGTCATTACTCAGATTGGATGGCGATCTATACGAATCTACCATGGACGCATTGCATGCCTTGTACGATAAGGTGGCAGTGGGAGGGTACATCATCGTGGACGACTACAACGCTGTTAAGTCTTGCAAAGAGGCAATACACGAATTCCGGCAAGAAAGGCGAATTGAAGACGAAATGATTGAAATCGATTTTGCCGGCGTTTTTTGGCGCAAGACGCAATGAAGTCTGGCCAAACATGATTCATTTATACCGATGCGGATATTAAACAATAGGGTGTATTGAAATATGTTGTTAATGATCGATAACTACGATTCTTTCACCTACAACCTAGTGCAGTATTTTGGTGAACTGGGGCAGGTGGTGCAGGTGTACCGCAACAATGAGATTGATCTGGATCGCATCAATGCGCTCAAACCCGATCACATCGTGATCTCGCCCGGCCCCTGCACGCCAAACGAAGCAGGGGTGTCGGTGCCGGTGATTAAACAATTCGCGGGCAAGATCCCGATTCTCGGCGTGTGCCTGGGGCACCAGAGCATTGGCCAGGCGTTCGGCGGCAAGATCGTGCATGCGAAGCAGCTCATGCACGGCAAAACATCCGAGATTCATCACAAGGATGTTGGCGTATTTGCCGGGCTACCGAGCCCGTTCACCGCGACGCGTTATCACTCCTTGGTGATCGAGCGCGAGTCGCTCCCTGAGTGTTTGGAGATTACCGCTTGGACGGACGATGGCGAGATCATGGGCGTGCGGCATAAGACGCTGGCGGTGGAGGGCGTGCAGTTTCATCCGGAGTCGATTTTGACCGAGCATGGGCATGCGATGTTGGAGAATTTTCTCATCAATAAGCGCTAAGTATCGGACCTCCTTCGGCGTCATTCCGGCGCAGGCCGGAATCCAGTAAACTCTAAAAATGCCAAAGCAGCCATGTGTTTACATCCTGGTCAATCGCAGGAACGGCACGCTGTATGTTGGCGTTACTTCCGATCTCGTTAAGCGGGTGTGGCAGCATAAGGATAACGTCGTAGAGGGATTCACCAAGCGCTACGGTGTTCACATGTTGGTCTGGTTTGAATTGCACGAAAACATGCCGGCTGCAATTGCCCGCGAAAAAGCGATCAAAGAGTGGAGGCGCAAGTGGAAGCTCGAACTGATCGAAACTGGTAACGCTGATTGGCGTGATTTGTATTTTGAACTTGTGTAACTGGATTCCGGATTTCGCCGGAATGACGCCACGCTCTGTGTATTTCTCTAGTAGGTAAAGCTCATGGACGTCAAAACCGCACTCACCGCCCTCATCGAAAAACGCAATCTCACCCGCGATGAGATGTTGTCCGTCATGCAGCAGATCATGAGCGGCGAACTGACCCCGGTGCAAATCGCGGGCATTCTCGTCGCGCTGCGCGCCAAAGGCGAGACCGTGACCGAAATTGCCGCCGCCGCCCAAGTCATGCGTGAGTTGTCCACCAAGGTGCCGGTGACGGGCGAAGCGAATCTGGTCGATACCTGCGGCACCGGCGGCGACGGCGCGCACACCTTCAACATCTCCACCGCCAGCGCTTTTGTCGCGGCGGCAGCCGGCGTCAAAGTCGCCAAACACGGCGGACGCTCCGTTTCCAGCACCTGCGGCAGCGCGGATGTATTGGAAGCGCTCGGCGTCAACGTCAACCTCACGCCAGAGCAAGTGGCCCAAGCCGTGCATGAGATCGGCGTCGGCTTCATGTTCGCGCCCAACCATCACAGCGCGATGAAGCATGCCGCCCCGGTGCGGCGCGAGTTGGGGGTGCGCACGCTGTTCAATCTGCTCGGGCCGATGACCAACCCGGCCGGGGCGCAAAATCAAGTCATGGGCGTGTTTCACCGCGATCTGGTGCCCAAGCTCGCACAAGTGTTGCAACAGCTCGGCAGCCGCCATGTATTGGTGGTGCATGCGGCGGATGGCTTGGATGAAATCAGCTTGGGCGGCGATACCTATGTCGCGGAGCTGCGCGAGGGCGATGTGAGCGAATACACCTTGAACCCGCAGCAATTCGGCCTGGATAGCTGCTCATCGGAAAAGCTCGCAGTGCATAACATCGACGAAGCCCGCGCCATGCTCTTATCGGTATTCGACAATCGTGATGGCCCGGCCAAGGATATCGTTGCCTTAAATGCCGGCGCGGCGATCTATGTCGGCGGTGCGGCCACGACGCTGCAAGAAGGCATCGCCAAAGCGCAGGTCGCGATAGAAAGCGGCGCAGCGAAGGCAAAGCTGGAAGCCTTGACAACCTTCTCACAGCGATTCGCACCGAAGCCATGAGCGATATCCTCGATAAAATCCTCGCCGTCAAAGCAATCGAAATCGCCGCCGCGAAGCAGGTCGAACCCTTCGAGGCCATGCGCGCCGCTGCCGAATTCGCGCCGCCGCCGCGCGATTTTACCGGTGCACTCCAAGCCAAAATCACAGCCGGACAACCAGCCGTGATCGCCGAAATAAAAAAATCCAGCCCCAGCAAAGGTGTGCTGCGAGCAGATTTTCAACCCGGCGAAATCGCAGCGAGCTATGCCAAACACGGCGCAGCCTGCCTGTCAGTGCTTACTGACCAAGACTTCTTCCAAGGCAGTCCAGACTATCTGCGCGAGGCCCGCGATGCTTGCGACCTGCCGGTGTTGCGCAAAGATTTCATGGTCGACCCATATCAAGTGTATGAGGCGCGCGCCATGGGCGCGGATTGCATCCTGCTCATCGTCGCGGCCTTGAGCCTTGCTCAGATGCAAGAATTCGAATCCCTCGCCCATAGCCTCGGCATGGCCGTGCTGGTCGAGTCGCACGATGGCGCGGAGTTGGACGCCGCCTTGCAGCTTAAAACCCTGTTAATTGGTATCAACAACCGCAACCTGCGCACCTTCGAGACCAAGCTCGAAACCACCCTCGAATTATTACCGCGCATTCCCAAAGATCGCCTAGTTATCACCGAAAGCGGCATCCTCACCCCCGAAGATGTGGCGCGGATGCGGCAAAGCCAAGTTAATGCCTTTTTGGTGGGGGAGGCGTTCATGCGAGCTCGAGACCCCGGCGAGGAGCTTGCCCGTTTGTTCGGTAGCTTTGAATAAGGGGCTATACTGGATTCTGTATCAACAATGTTGACACATGCATGGCTCTCGCGTACCGTATCAACATTGAAGATACAAAGGAGCTTGTTATGCGTGTGATTGTGAAGAAGTGGGGCAATAGCGCATCCGTTCGCATCCCTGCCGGGATTATGGAAGCCGCCCATTTGGCCTTGGATGAAACCGTAGATATTCGTGAAGAAGGTGGGCGCATCGTGATTGAGCCGATCCGCCCGAGCGAGTACGACCTCGCGCAACTGCTTGCCGGCATTACTCCCGACAATTTGCATGCCGAAGTCGATTTCGGCGCGCCTGTGGGTAAAGAGATTTTCTAGTGGTTCGGCGATATGTGCCCGAGGCTGGTGACATTGTTTGGTTGCATTTCGACCCGCAAGCCGGCCATGAACAGGCTGGTCACAGGCCGGCGCTAGTAGTCAGCCCTTCGGCCTACAACGGCAAGACCGGACTAATGTTGTGCTGCCCTATGACGACGCAGGTTAAGGGCTATCCGTTCGAGGTTGCGATTGCGGGCGATCGTCCAGGGGCCGCGCTGGCCGATCAAGTCAAAAGCCTTGATTGGGTTGCGCGCCGTGCCAGCCACAAAGGCCAAGTGTCGTCCATCGAGCTGAATGAAGTCAGGGCAAAAATATTTGCCCTCATCAGCGCAACGCAGTAACGGGTGGTATTTGCCAACCTTTAGTAAGCAATTCACGAGCTTTTTAAGGTAGACCTCGCGCCGGTTGCCGATCTCGATCACGAGGACACAAAGCGCGCCGTCCTGTATGTCGCAGATAATTCGATAGTCGCCGGCGCGGTAGCGTCAGCACGCGCCGAGGATGAGGCGCGAATGCGGCAAAGCCATGTGAATACTTTTTTGGTGGAGGGGCGTTCATGTGCGCTCCGGACCCCGGCGGGGAGCTTGCCCGATTATTCGGTGGGATTGCTTAATGTTTTTACGAGCGGATTTTCTCTCCTACGCGCTTAGTGGGTGTCCGGGCAGATCAATCGCACTGTTGCAAAATAAGGTGAGGCAGCCCTAAATTCTCTTCGTCGATTGCGCTTCAAACCAAATTCAGTGGTTGAATATTCACCACTAAATGGTTAATATTTGGCCATGTTATCACGAAATATCGAGCCTGAAATAAGAGCGGCGTTGGCCGATACCCCTGTGGTATTGCTGAATGGCGCGCGCCAAACCGGCAAAAGCACCTTGGTTACGGCGCTGGCCAGCGAGCTTGGCGCTCGCTACATTACGCTAGACGATGCCACTGCGCTATCCGCGGCATCTTCCGATCCGTTGGGCTTTCTGAAAGGTTTGGGGGCTGTGGCTGTGATCGATGAGGTGCAAAAAGTCCCAGCGCTATTCCCGGCTATCAAGGCGCTGGTGGACGCCGATCGCCGTCCGGGAAGGTTCTTGCTCACTGGTTCGGCCAATGTGCTGGTATTGCCCCAGGTTTCAGAATCGTTGGCTGGCCGGATAGAAATCATCTCACTCGCGCCGCTCTCGCAGGGAGAGTTAGCGGGTGGCCGGGAGCGTTTCATTGATACTGTATTCGCCGCTGATTTGCCTGCCTATTCAACTGGAGGTGCGCAAAGCCTGATCAGCCTGGTTACTGCAGGCGGTTATCCGGAAGCTGTCGGGCGTGCTGCGGGTAAGCGACGCGACGCATGGTTTGCCTCATACATCACCGCCATCCTGCAACGCGATGTGCGCGACCTGGCTCATATTGAGGGCCTGACCGAAATGCCACGTCTACTGGCGCTGCTGGCTGCCCGTGTGGGTGGCTTGCTCAATATGTCCGAGCTTTCCCGCAGCTGCGGAATTGCCCAGACCACGCTCAAGCGATACCTGAGCCTGTTGGAGGCGACTTTTCTGTTTCAGCCCTTGCCCGCCTGGTCGGCTAACCTCGGAAAGCGGCTGATTAAATCCCCCAAAATTCATTTGGTAGATACCGGATTAGCCGCCTTTCTTGCAGGGCATACGCCACAGCGGCTAGCTGCCGACACCAGCCATTTTGGCCATTTGCTGGAATCTTTCGTAGTAAGCGAATTAAGAAAACAGGCCACTTGGGCGGATATGCGGGTAGGGCTTTACCACTACCGTACTACCGCAGGGCAAGAAGTAGATATCGTGCTGGAAGGCACGGCCGGCTCCTTGGTCGGGATCGAAGTCAAATCGGCGGCCACCGTGCTCAGCAAGGACTTTTCGGGCCTTCGTGCCTTGGCGGAAGACAGCGGTGAACATTTTCTGCGGGGTATCGTGCTGTACGGCGGCGACCGGGTGGTTTTGTTTGGAGAGCGTCTAGCGGCGGTACCGATCCCGGCTTTGTGGCAGATATGAAGTTGCCGCACATGGAGAATTTACAAGCGGTTCTTAACCTCCAGGCCTTTGCATTCCCTATATCCTCATAGCTTAAAATTCATTTTGTTGCAAAAACACAACAACCATTCCTAATATGTTGCAAAAATCCCATAAATAACTTGTCATGCATCTATAGGAATAGGCAAAATGACTCCAACTTCTCTGCAGAGAGGTTTCACCAGGTGTAGGTGCAGATAAGGATTTAAAAATTCCCGATTTGCAACTCGTTAACTCAAATAGGAGAGATGAATGAACAAGAAATTACTAGCCGTAGCAATCGCTGGCGCCTTCTCGGTTCCAGTAGCAATGGCAGACACCAGCAACGTCACGATCTACGGCGTGATCAATATGTCGGTTGACAGTGTTGATGGCGGCTCGGGCGATGGAGCGGGTACTTGTAGTGCTTTCGGTAGTACTTGCGCGGCTACTGCTGAGCGTCGCACCCGCATTTCCAGTAACAACAGCAACATCGGCTTCAAAGGTACTGAAGATCTGGGCAACGGTTTGTCCGCCATTTGGCAATTCGAATCCGCGATTGCATTTGATGTGCAAGCCCGTAACGACCAAACCAACGGTGATGGTACCGGTGCTGTCGGCTCCCGCAACACATTCGCTGGCTTTAGCAGCAAGACCCTGGGTGCGTTGACTTTCGGTAACCAAGAAAGCCCGATGAAGACCTCCATCGCCAAGCTGGACATGTTCGGCAACACCATCGCTGACTACCGCACCCTGATCGGTACGCAGACCCGTATGGCGAGCTCGGCACTGTATGCCTCACCGAGCTTCAGTGGCTTCGATGCCAAACTTGGCTATAGCGCGCGTAACGAAACCGGTAACGACTCCACGACGGGTTCGGTTTCTGATCCTTCGTACTGGGCTGGTAGCTTTACTTACGCCAACGGACCAATCCTGGCAGCGATTGCTTATGAAGAAGAGAAGACCGTATCTTCTACTATTCTTAGCACCAAGCAAAAAACCACCCGCGCTGGATTCGGCTACAACTTCGGCGTTGCTAAAGTGGGCCTGGGTTGGAACTCCACCAAGCTTTCCACCAACGCTTCTGGCGCAACTACCAACGCTAAAGTGAACAGCTGGATGTTGAGCGGCGCCTACACGATGGGCAAAACCACCTTGAAGGCGCAATACGTCAAGTCGGGCGATACTTCGGGCGACGCTGCATCCGCTACCGCTACTTCGCAAGGCGCGAAGCAGTGGACTCTGGGCGCGGATTACACCTTGTCCAAGCGTACCAACTTGTATGCGTTGTACACCCAGTTGAGCAATAGCTCTAACTCCAGCCGTACCCTCGGCGGCAACAGCGGCGTTCTAGGCGCCAACACCGGTGTCGCTACGGTGTCTGCAGCTTCTGCTGGCCAAGATCCGAAAGCGATTTCGGTTGGCTTCGTTCACAGCTTCTAATTTGGCGTAAGCTGAGTTAGTAGTTTGTAGCCTTGAAACGGGCGCCTTCGGGCGCCCGTTTTTTTTTCACTCTTTATTTGCACTGATAATTGGCACCAAAAAGTCGCCATGCGAGTATTCAAGCAACAAGGGTTTCTCTGGCAGCGGATATAAATAGGATACCTGTTGCATATCCATTGGATACCATTATAAAATGGACGCGTTCACTAACCCACCCAAGCGAGGCCGGCATGGCTAAAGAAGTGCAAATGTCAATCAAGATGGAGCCGGAGCTACACGACCAGTTCATGGCCGTGGCGGCAGACCGCCATCGCCCCGCAGCTCAGATCATCCGTGACCTGATGCGTCTTTACATAGCCGACAGCGAAACGCCTAACGCACTAACCGCCGACACGATCCGCAAGGGTCGCCAAGGCGAAGACTTGTTCCATGCTTCCAGCGCATCCGACTTGTTCAAACAACTCGGAATCTGATGCGTTCGGCGAGTTATAGCGGCCAGTTTAAACGCGATGTGAATTTAGCCACGAAACGCGGCAAGGATATGAGTAAGCTGCGAGACGTTATTGCTCTGCTACTTTCCGGCCAACCCCTTCCGCGCGAGCTTTGCGATCACCCGCTGAAAGGCGAGTGGAAACCAAGCCGTGACCTTCATATCGAACCCGATTGGGTCTTGATCTACTGCGTGGACGGTGAAGCGGTTCGCTTTGAGCGTACCGGCACGCACGCCGATCTTTTCGGTCGCTGACGGCGAGGCTCTATTGTTCCCGCTGATACCTTAGCGGAGGGACGTTGCGTATGAAGCAGGGTAGAAACGCCCCGTGCGCCTGTGGCAGCGGGGAAAAAACCAAACACTGTTGCCAGTCAATAAGCGAGAGTCGCCCGCCTGCGTCGCCTGCCGAGCTGAACCAGTTGGTGGCCTTGTTCCAGGCGGGGCGCTATGCGGAGATGGAAAACCGCGCTCGTCAGTTCGTTGAGCGATATCCGGATTCCGGCATTGCCTGGAAGCTGTTCGGCACGGCGCTGGGGGTGCAAGGTAAAGATGCCTTATCCGCGCTGCAAAAAGCTGCCGCGTTGTTGCCGGATGATGTCGAGGTGCATATCAACTTGGGCAATGTATTGCAAGATATCGGGCAGATCGATGGCGCGATTGTTAGCTATCGCCGAGCCTTGGGGTTTAACCCTCACATCGCCGAAGTGCATAACAATCTGGGCAATGCTCTGAAAGACCTTGGGCAACTTGACACCGCAGTAGCGAGTTACCGCCGCGCTTTGAACATCAATCCCCAATATGCAGAGGCGTACAACAACCTGGGTGCGGCCCTGCACGACTTGGGTCGGTTCGATGACGCAGTGGCCAGCTTCCGCCATGCGCTGGAAATCAACCCCAGTTTCACCGAAGTGTATGGCAATCTGGGCAATGCGCTGAAAGATCTTGGGTGCTTTGATGACGCATTGGCCAGCTTCCGCCGGGCTTTAGAGATTCAACCGGATAGCGCTGAGGTACACAACAATCTAGGCGCTGCTCTGGAAGCCCTCGGACAAGCAGCGGACGCAGTGGCCAGCTACCGTCGGGCGCTGGAAATCAAACCAGATTACGCCGATGCGCATAGCAATTTAGCCCATATCTTATTGGCGTTAGGCGATTTCGAGCATGGCTGGCAAGAGTACGCATGGCGCTTTAGTCGGGATGCCGCGAACGTGCCATTGCCCGAAGCGATGTTCCTGTTGCCGTTCACGAGTCAAGGTAAACGCATCTTGCTTTGCTATGAGCAAGGCATCGGAGATGAGCTTTTCTTTCTGCAATTTGCTCCCCAGTTGCGCGAACAAGCCCAATGGGTGGGCTATTGGTCGACGCCCAAAGTGCACAGCTTGATTGAAAGAGCCGGGTGCGTGAATCAAGTTTTTTCCCGACTTGGTGAAGCCCCTGCATGGGATTTAATCATTCCAGTGGGCGATCTTCCCTTGCTGCTGGCATGCAACTCGGCAGCAGCGATTCCCTCCTCGCTGAGGTTTCCCCCCACGGAACAAGCTATTGCCAAAGTGCATCAACACTTAAGCGAACTGGGCCTGACCGGTCAGCGATTGCTCGGCGTGACCTGGCGCGCCGGGTCTCCACCCGTGCCTGGCCGGCCGAAGAGGCTGTTCAAACAAATTGGACTGGATTTGCTGGCCGATGCAATCAAGGATTGGAAAGGAGCGATCGTGGTGCTCCAGCGCAAGCCAGAGGCGGGCGAGATTGAGCAATTGCGCGCCCAAGTGTCGTGCCCCGTTCATGACCTCAGTGAATACAACGATGATCTGGAATCGATGCAGGCGTTGCTTGATGTGTTGGATGAATACGTAGGCGTGAGCAATGCCAACATGCATCTGATGGCGGGGCTGGGCAAAACGGCACGGGTGTTGATTCCTTTTCCGGCGGAATGGCGTTGGATGGCGAGCGGGGATCAATCTCCCTGGTTCCCTGGATTTACCTTATATCGGCAGACGGTGGCAGTGGGTTGGGAAGAGGCTTTGGCTAGATTGTCACGCGATCTTACTGATCACGGATAAAATATAGGGCCAAGATTCGCGCTGAACTGATGAGTATGAAGCCAGGAAGAAATGACCCGTGCATCTGCGGCAGTGGAGAGAAATACAAACATTGCTGTGAAAAGAAAACAGCACCGCGTATCCCGGTAGCCGCCGACTTTAATCAGCTAGTCATGCTGTTTAATACTGGGCGACATGCAGATTTGGAAAGCCGGACGCGTATGTTGCTTGAACAGTACCCGGACTCCGGTTTTTGCTGGAAGGCGTTGGGTCTATCGTTGCAGGCGCAAGGCAAGGATGCCTTACCTGCATTGCAAAAAGCCGCGCAACTATTGCCCGATGATGCCGAGGCGCACAACAATCTGGGCAATGCCCAGAAAGACCTCGGGCAACTCGACGCCGCAATAGCAAGTTATCGCCGGGCGCTGATGATCAACCCGGATTACGCGCTGGCGCACAATAACTTGGGTGCCGTTCTGGAAGACCTCGGGCAACTCGACGCTGCAGTGGCCAGCTACCGCCGGGCGCTGTCAATCGAACCAAATTTCATCGAGGCATACAACAACCTGGGCAATGCTTTGATAGACCTGGGGCAACTCGATAGCGCAGTAGCGTGCTATCACCAAGTGCTGAAGATAGCGCCTCATCTTGCCGAGGCGCATAGCAACTTGGGCGCAGCACTGCAAGCCTTGGGGCGGCTCGATGAAGCGGTAAATAGCCTCCGCCAGGCGCTGGAGATCAAGCCGGATTACGCTATCGCGCATAACAACATGGGCAATGCCTTGAGAGAGCTCGGGCAGCTCGAAGCTGCAGTGGTGAGCTTCCGCCGGGCGATAGAGATACAACCCAACTACGCTGATGCACACAATAACCTTGGCGTTGCCCTGCAAGCACTCGGGCGATTCGACGATGCAGTGGCAAGCTATCGCCGGGCGCTGGAGATCGATCCGAATGACGCCGAGGCATACAACAATTTGGGTTACGCGTGGAGATCGCTGGGAAAATTTGACGGCGCCGTGGCATGTTTTCACAAAGCGCTGGAGATCAAAACGGATTACGTTGAGGCCTACAATAACCTGGGACTAGTCCTGCAAGAAATTGGGCAACTCGACGGCGCGCTTGCTTGCTATCGCCGAGCGATAGAGATAAATCCCGATTACGCCGAGGCGCATAACAATTTGGGCAATGCGCTAAAAGATATTGGGCAACTCGACGACGCTATAGCCAGCTTCGGACGGGCGTTGGCGATTAAGCCGGATTTCGCCATGGCACACAGCAATCTTCTCTTTGCGCTGAATTATAGTGCCAGTCACGCTCCATCCTACTGTCTTGAAGCGGCACGTCAGTATGGCCAGATGGTTTCTAAAAAAGTTTCTGAGCGTTTTTCCACCTGGCAGTGCGCAACAAAACCTGAACGCTTGCGTGTTGGCCTGGTATCGGGCGATTTGCGCAAGCACCCAGTAGGATATTTCCTGGAAAATTTGTTGGCTCTGCTTGATCCTGGCAGCGTCGAACTGATTGCTTATCCCACCTATCACCAGACGGACGAACTGACTGCCCGCATCCAACCTTACTTTTCCGCCTGGAAGCCATTGCTTGGCTTGAACGACGAAGCCGCAGCACACTTGATTCACGCGGATGGTGTGCATGTTCTGCTGGACCTTTCCGGCCACACCGCCAAAAATCGTCTACCGGTGTTTGCCTGGAAGCCGGCGCCTGTGCAGGCCAGTTGGTTGGGGTATTTCGCCACGACCGGAGTCGTGGAGATGGATTATTACCTGGCAGATGAAGTGAGTGTGCCAGTGGCGCAACGGGAGCACTTCACCGAGAGCGTATGGTATCTGCCAGATACGCGGTGGTGTTTCACTCCGCCCGATGTTGATTTACCTGTGGCAAGTTTGCCTGCCATGAAAAACGGCTACCTTACCTTTGGCTGCTTCCAGAATCTGGCCAAGGTGGGGAATGCGGTGCTGATGGTGTGGGCAGCGATCTTGGTTGCCTTGCCGATGGCCCGGCTACGCTGGCAATGCAAGCAATTCGGTGATCCTGCAGTTGTAGCCCAATGTGTTGAACGTTTGCAGCGGTATGGCGTCGATCCTGCACGCGTGACACTGCATGGGCTTGCGTCACGCATAGACTATCTGGCTGCCCATGCCGAAGTGGACGCGATTCTGGATACGTTTCCCTTCACTGGCGGCACCACGACTTGCGAGGCGCTATGGATGGGGGTGCCGACAATATCCCTCGCGGGCGATACGCTTGTGGCAAGACAGGGCGCAAGCTTGCTCACGGCGGCGGGCTTGCCGGATTGGGTCGCCACAAGCGAAGCGGAGTATGTTGAAAAAGCGATTAGCCTGACCAGCGATCTATCTAAACTGGCGAATCTACGGGCTGGGTTGCGGGCACGCGTGTTGGCCTCACCGATTTATGATGCGCCACGTTTTGCACGAAACCTTGAGGCGGCGCTGTGGGCGATGTGGCAGGCCAGAAAATGAGTGTGAATCCAGGAAGAAACGCCCCGTGCCCCTGCGGCAGCGGAAAAAAATACAAGCATTGCTGTGCTGGGAAAACGCCGCCGCGCGCCCCAACTGCCGCCGACTTTAATCAGCTTGCCGTCTTGTTCAAGAGCGGGCGCTATGTTGAGCTCGAACGCCACGCCCGGATGTTGTTTGAGCAATATCCAGAGGCCGGATTGGTGTGGAAGCTATTGGGCATATCGCTTCAGATGCAAGGTAAAAATGCGCTAGCTGCTTTGCAAAAGGCGGCGAAATTATTGCCCGATGATGCCGAAGCGCACAACAACTTAGGCAGCGCCTTGCAAGATGTCGGCCAACTCGACGGCGCTGTGGCGAGCTATCGTCGGGCATTGGAGATCAAGTTCGATTACGCCGATGCCCACTACAATCTTGGTATTGCGCTCAAAGGCCTGGGCCAGCTTAATGATGCGATTGCAAGTTATCGCAAAGCACTGTCATTGAATCCTCATGATGCCGATGCCTATTTTAATTTGGGGATTGCATTGTACGATCTGGGGCAGATAGATGCTGCTGTGGCGAGTTATCGTAATGCTTTGATATGCAATTCTCAGGCTGCGGATGTGCACTATAATTTGGGGTTGGCATTGCAGGATCAAGGTTTGTTGGATGATGCAGTTGCTTCGTACCGACAGGTGTTGAAAATCAAACCGGATTTTGCTGATGCTTACTGCAACCTTGGTGTGACGCTAGCCAGTTTAGGTCGGCTGGAGGAGGCAATTACCTGCTATGCCAAGGCGCTCGAAATAGACGAAAATTTGTTGGCTGCTGGCAGATCTTATCTTGCAGCCTTACTTTATCGCCTCGATATCTCGGTGGATTCACTTTTCGAAGAACTGTCCCGCTTCGCAGTAAAGATGAGCGCGGGCTTATCCGAGATCAAACGACCTTTTGCCAACTCCCGCGACACTCTTAGAAAGCTGCGCATCGGCTACGTATCATCGGACTTCCACAACCATCCGGTAGGCAGAAACACCCAGCCCCTGATCGGGTGCCATGATCGAAGCAAATTCGAGATTTATCTGTATGGGAATGTGAAGCGGCCCGATGGCATGACGGAATGGTTCAAGAGCACGGCTGACAAATGGCGGTCGATTATTGGCATGACAGATCAGGCCGCCGCAGAAATAATCCGGCGCGACGAAATCGACATCCTGGTATTGCTGGCAGGCCGCTTCGATGACAATCGGCCGCTGATCGCGGCCTACCGGGCAGCCCCGGTGCAAGTCAGCTTATACGACGCCGCGACCAGTGGGCTCAAGAGCATGGATTATTTCCTTGCAGACATTAACTTGGTACCCAAAAATACCAAAGAAAAATTCACCGAGCGAGTAGTAAGGCTGCCCACTTTTTATGTCCATGCGCCCCTGATAGACATGCCGGATGTTAGCCCCTTGCCTGCAAAAGAAAACGGCTATATCACGTTTGGGAGTTTTAATAACCCGGCCAAACTAAACGAACAAGTCGTCGCGCTGTGGGCTGGGGTACTAAAAGCGGTACCAGATTCACGATTGCGCCTAAAGTACAAAACGGTGTTTGGGGTGGAAAGTGTCAGGCAACACTATCTAAAATTGTTTCGCGAGCATGGCGTTGAAGCGCACCGAATCGAGCTGGCTTCAGGACGGGATAGCTTGGAAAGCCATCTTGCGCGTTATGCACAGATTGATGTGGTACTTGACCCTTTTCCCTTTACAGGCGCGACAGCGACATTCGAATCACTATGGATGGGGGTGCCGGTTGTGACGCTGATGGGAGAGTGGTTCATGGCGCGTTGGAGTGGGGCCATGCTAAAAAAGATTGGCTTGGACAATCTGGTTGCCGCGAGCAAGGATGAATACATTGAGATTGCCCGGTGGCTTGCCGGAGATGTTGATCACTTGTCCGCGCTCCGCGCCAACCTGCGTGATCGGGTGGCCCAATCGCCCTTGTGTGATGAGAAGGGGCGTGCGCGCCAGATCGAAAGGGCGTTTCGCTGGATGTGGAAAAAATGGTGCGCGGAACATGCGGCTTAGCCTGGGTCGAATAGGACAGTTCTTTCAAAATATCGCGGGTAAAATATCGGGAAAAGAGTTGATCATAGATCGCATATGAAACCAGGAAGAAACGCCCCGTGCAGTTGCGGCAGCGGCAAAAAATACAAGCATTGCTGTGCAGGGAAAGCTGCACCGCGCACCCCGACACCTGCTGAATTGAATCAGCTTGCCGTCTTGTTCAACAGCGGGCGCTATGCAGAACTGGAAAGCCGTACGCGCTTGCTGCTAGAGCAATATCCTGAGGCCGGATTGGTGTGGAAGTTATTGTGCATATCGCTTCAGATGCAAGGTAAGAATGCACTGGGAGCTTTGCAAAAGGCGGCGAAATTTTTACCTAATGATGCCGAGATTCACAACAACCTGGGGCATACCTTGCAAGCGTTCGGACAATACGCCGAAGCGGCAGCAAGTTTCCGTCGGGCGCTGGCGCTGGTGCCGGACTTTATGGAAGCGCACGCCAATTTGGGCAATGCCCTGAAGGATTTGGGCCAGTTTGACGCTGCGGTAGCGAGCTATCGTCGTGCGCTTGAGATCAATCCGCATGTTGCCGAGATTCACAGCAATCTGGGCGCGTTGTTGCATGAGCTTCTGCGATTTGATGAAGCGGTCACCAGCCTGCACCGGGCATTGGAGCTCAATCCGCAATATGCAGCCGCGCACAACAATTTGGGCAATGTCTTGAGAGATATGGGGCAATTGGACAGTGCCGCAGAAAGCTTTCGCCAGGCTTTAGCGCTTCAACCGGATTACGCTGATGCACACAACAACCTGGGTGCGGTGCTGCGGGTGCTTGGGCAATTTGACGATGCGATTGCATGTAGCCGTAAAGCACTGGAAATCAAACCCGATTACGATACCGCGCACATCAATCTTTCACACCTTTTGTTGGAGCAGGGCGACTTTGAACGCGGCTGGCAGGAGTATGAATGGCGCGATGCTAGAGGCGCCGTTGAACGGCGAGTTCCCATCCCTTTGCCTAAGGCGAGCACTCTGTTGCCCTTCACCAGCGCTGGAAAACGCATCTTGCTATGCCATGAGCAAGGCATCGGGGACGAGCTTTTTTTCTTGCGCTTCGCCCCTCAATTGCACGCGCAAGCGCAATGGGTGGGCTATTGGTCGAGCGCCAAGGTGCACACCTTGATAGCAAGATCGGGGTGCGTGGATCAATTGTTTTCCCGATACGATGAAGCGCCCCAGGCGGACTTGATTCTTCCGGTGGGCGACCTGCCTTTGTTGTTGGGATGCAATTCGACAGCGGCCATCCCTTCATCGCTGCGCTTCTCCCCCGCGGAGCAGGATGTCGCTAAAGTGCGTCAACGCCTAAGCGAGCTGGGCCTGACCAGCCAACGCTTGCTCGGCCTGACCTGGCGCGGCGGATCGCCGCCAGCGCCGGGAAAACCGAAGACACTGTTCAAGCAAATCGGGCTGGACGCGCTGGCCGGCGCAATCAAGGATTGGAAAGGTGCGATCGTGGTGCTTCAACGCAAGCCGGCGGCGGGCGAAATCGAGCAATTGCGCGCCCGCGTATCGTGCCCGGTTTATGACTTCAGTGAATACAACGATGACCTGGAATCGATGCTGGCCCTGCTCGATGTGCTGGAAGAATATGTAGGCGTGAGCAATGCCAATATGCATTTGATGGCGGGGCTGGGCAAGACGGCGCGTGTGTTGATTCCTTTTCCGGCGGAATGGCGTTGGATGGCGAGCGGGGATCAGTCTCCTTGGTTCCCCGGTTTTAAACTTTATCGGGAGTTGGTTGAGGGTGGGTGGCGGCAAGCGATGATTGCGCTCGAACACGATCTTTCAAATCCTTCATCATTAACTTCCCCTGAATGAAGCATTGGCATGTCGCTTGAAAATGAAACAAGCTTGCTCGCGCAAGCGCTGTCTTTGCATCAACAGGGAAACCTTGCCGCTGCGGAGCAAGGCTACCGTCAAATTATTGCGGATAACCCCGATGCAGCGCGGGCGCATTTTGGTTTGGCCAAGGTGTTGTCACAACTCAACCAGCTAGCTGCGGCGGAAAGCGCGTACTTGCAGGCCATTGCGCTCGATTCAAACTATTTCGAGGCCTTGGCTAATCTGGGCAGCTTGTACTTATTTAGCGGGCGGCGGAGCGAGGCCTTGGCGTATTACACCAGGGCAGAAAGACTGAAGCCTGAGAATTCGGAAATGCTCTCGAATTTGTGTTACCTCACTAAGGAAATGGGTGACCTGGATAGTGCGCAAACCTACGGTCTTCGTGCCTTGCAAATCAATCCGAATCACGTGGGAGCTTTATTGAATGTCGGTATGGTATTCAATGAGAGCAAGCGCTATGAAGTGGCTTTGCCCTATTTACAAAGAGCCAATGAGCTGAACCCTGGCCATCCTTTTGTCTTGCATAACATGGGCGTCAGCAATGCGGCGCTAGAGGATTACGAACAAGCGCGAACCTGTTATCTGGCCGCGCTGGAAAAAAATCCGCAAAGTGTGCCCACCTTATACGGCTTGGGTATCGTTGATAAATATCTGGGTGATTTTGACGAGGCGGAGTCAAGTCTAAAAAAGGTTTTGGTGCTGGCCCCCGATGATCTTGCCGCGCGGGAAGCCTTGGCCTATCTGCAACTGCGTCTGGGGAATTTTCGCGAAGGCTGGGCGAATCATGTTTGTCGGGCGCTATCCACGCAAGATCGAACTGTGCCGCCGCAATTACCTCAGTACTCTCAAGGCGCGCGTGTCTTATTGTTGGGGGAACAGGGCTTGGGCGATGAGTTGCTGTTTTTGCGTTTCGCTCACAACTTGAAAGCGCGCGGCATGCGCTTAAGCTATCGCGGTTCGTTCAGGCTGAAGCCTTTATTGGCAGATCAGGATTTGTTTGACGAATGGCTTGATCCTCAGGCCGAAGTGGATACAACGGCCTTCGACTCCGTGCTGAGCATTGGTAATCTGCCTTATGTGCTCGGCATGGCGTCCACGACGGAGATTCCGCCGCCGCTTAAAATGAAGGTAGCGCCCGAGACGCTTAAACGGATGAGCGAGCGTTTATCGAAGTGCGGTGCGAATCCTTACATTGGGGTGACTTGGCGCGCAGGGACTGAGCAATCCGAGCGATTGCTGTTCAAGGAAATGCCTATACAATTGCTCGGTGAACTATTGAAAGATGTACCTGGTTCGATTGTCGTGTTGCAGCGGCACCCTAAGCCGGAAGAAATCGCACAACTCGCTCAATATGCGGGACGCGAGGTGTATGACTTAAGCGAGACCAATGAAAATCTGGAAGAGATGTTGGCATTGCTGAGTCTGCTTCATGAATATATCGGGGTAAGCAACACGAATATGCATCTGATGGCGGGCTTGGGGCGCACGGCACGGGTGATGGTTCCCTATCCAGCCGATTGGCGCTGGATGGAAGGCGTAGCTCAATCACCCTGGTTCCCTGGGTTTCAGGTGTATCGGCAGGATAGGGCGGGTGGGTGGGATGAGGCTTTGGTGAAGTTATTAAGCGATCTACATAAAAAGCCATAATGAAAAATTGAAGGGAAAATTAATGATTCAAATCTATTTAGGCTACGATTCGCGCATTCCTGCACTTTCGAGCGTGTTGGCGCATAGCATCAATGCGCGCGCATCCGAGCCGGTGAGTATTTCGCTGCTGTCGTTAACGCAAGTGAAAAAAATCTTTAACCGGGAGCGAAATCCGCTCCAATCCACGGAATTTTCTTTTAGCCGCTTTCTGGCGCCTTACCTTTCCAACTATGAAGGCTTCTCGATCTTCATGGACAACGACATGATCGTGCTGGGCGATATCGCAAAGCTGTGGGCGCTGCGCGACGAGCGCTATGCGGTGCAGTGCGTGAAGCATGATCACAAACCGAAGGAAGGCACCAAATTCCTAGGCGAGCCGCAAACCGCTTATGAGAAAAAGAACTGGTCGAGTGTGATGATTTTCAATAACGCCAAATGCCGGGCGCTGACGCCGGAGTATGTGAATACCGCCTCCGGTCTCGAGTTGCATCAATTCAAGTGGCTGGGAAATGACGAGATGATCGGTGCACTTCCACATCGCTGGAATCATTTAGTGGATTACGATGCGCCGAACCCGGATGTGTCGCTGGTGCATTACACCTTGGGCGGGCCTTACTACACCGCCACGCGCGATTGCGAGTACGCAGCCGAGTGGTTGTGCGAGCGGGAGGATATGTTGCGATGTGTGCAGGCTTAAATGACCGGAAGGACTAGCCCCAAGGATTCCATTCTTTTGATGCAACAATCGCAGTGAACTCCCCCGGCCCGTTTTCTACCATCAACAAGGTGAACCGCTCCCAAAGCAGCGGTAGCCAAAAAGGCAACTGCTGCTGAATTAAATGTGCGTTGCGGCCATCCGCGAGGATTTTTTTTGCGGGGCGGGTGGCGATGTTCAAAAAAGCGATCTTGCGCGTGAGACGCTGCAAATCATTTAGAACGTGTTCTAGACATTCCGGTTCTATATGCTCAAGCACATCGGTGCAGGTGACAAAGTCTGCTGGTTCGGGCGGCGCATCCTTGCCGGGAATAGCCGGGTCATATTCTCGGATCGGCCAACCCAGCGTGCTTTTGAGCAGGCCTTTTCCGCATCCATAGTCCAGAATATCGCGCGTGCCGAAATTTTCGGCTAACCCAGCCACCATCGGTGCCCATTTTGACGAGCTGACGCCGTAATACGGATTGGTATCGTGAAGTTGGGCGTTGAGTTCTCGGTATTGATCAGTGATTAACATGATTGATTCCTGGTGTACGCGCCGAAATGGGCGGTAAAGTTGCAATAACGTGTCATTGTAGAGTGCCTTGGCTAGCCAGACAATTAGTCTTGCACTGCTCGGCACATCTCATCTGGCGTTATCATTGCGCGTATGCAAAATATCCGCTCCCGATCCAAGCTAAAACAAGCCCGCACATTTTTTGAAAACCGGCAGTTGCCTGAGGCCAAAGCCGTGTGCGAACAAATTTGTCGTGTGGATAAAATCAACGCCGAGGCGTGGTTGATGCTGGGCATGACTAATAAAGAATTGGGTTTGGTGAACGCGGCAATTACCGCATTGGAAAGCGCCACCAAACTAAGCCCGAAAAACGCATTTGCGCAGAATGAGAAAGGGCTGTTGTTGGCGCACACAGGCCGCTACCAGAAGGCAATCGACGCTTTTAAGCTTGCCTTGGGCGATGCGCCCGATCCCGCGACGGTGCTTGTCAACATGGGCGTGGTGTATGGACTCATGGGGCAGTCTGATTTGGCTTTAGCGGCTTTGGATCAGGCTGTGTGCAGAAATCCGCAGGCGCCAGCCATTCATATTCAACGTAGTGTGTTGCTGGGGATGTTGGGGCGCCATGAAGAGGCGCTCCATGCAGCTGAACAAGCGCTCATGCTTAATCGCTACGATCTGGAGGCAAATATTCGCTACAGCGAGGCGCTACTTGGCTTGGAGCGCTATGACGAGGCGCTGGCGGCTTATGGCGCATGTTTGGCCCTTGCCCCCGATCATTTACCCACACAGCAACGGGTGGTCGAAATTTGCCGTAAGGCGACTTTTGATTCGCTCGCTGCGGTGCACTATGAAATGTTGCAGCGCACCTATGCTTGGCGCCAGGTCAATTTGCAGGATATGGCTTCATTCGCTGCATCGGTGTTTAAGGCGCGCGCCGGTTTCTTAATTCAGTTGGAATCCGTATTAGGAGAAGATGGCCAAAGCTTTGAGGCACACCTAGGGGCGCTGCAGGAATTTGCAATGGCGCACCGTCTGTATTTTGAGGGTGTGCTCGCGCAAAGCTTGTTGGAAGACGCGCGGCTGGAACTTGCGACAACTGGGTTTAGAGCGCGACTACTGCGTTTTCTCGGTACGCACAGGGATGCGTTTGATACTGGAATCCCAGCGAGTATCGAGATGCTGCTATTCGGTCTGTCACAACAGTGTTTCAACAATGAATATCTGTGGAGCAACACGGAAGCGGAAGAGCAGCTACTGGCGCCACTTCTGGCGGAGCTCGATGAAAAATGGCAAGCATTTTCCGGTGGCGCCATCAATCCAGCACTTGCGCTGCGCATTTGGATGGCTTCGTTGTATCGGCCGCTGCATGCCGTGCTCCGGGAAAAATCGGAGAACATTATTTCAGGGCTAATGGTTAGCCCGCATTTAAAACAAATTTTAAAATTACAGTGCACGGAGTTTTGGGAAGAGCAGCGGATCAAGTCAGGGATCAAATCGCTGACGCCGATCGCAGCGGGGGTCTCGGCGGAGGTGAGGCAACAGTATGAGGAAAACCCCTATCCGCGCTGGCAGTCGCTGCCGCCGGTGGATCCTATTCCCCCTGCGGTGAGCTTGGGGGGGCTATTTTCCGATAGCAATATCCCAAGCTATCTTGATCAACCAATGCAGATATTGATCGCGGGCTGCGGTACAGGCCGGCATTCGATCCAGACCGCGAGGAAGTTTCCAGCCTCTCGCATCACCGCCATCGACTTGAGTCTGACCAGCCTGGCGTATGCCGCACGAAAAACCGCCGAGTTGGGCATCGGGAATGTCGACTATTTTCAGGCGGATATAATGGCGCTGGATCAGTTGGAAAAACGCTTCCATGTCGTCGAGTCCATCGGGGTATTGCATCATTTGGAAAATCCGCTTGCCGGGTGGCGCGCGCTCACGGCTTTGCTGCTGCCGGGCGGGCTGATGCATATCGCGCTGTATAGCCAAACCGCACGGGCTAAACTGAATTTTGCGCGGGATTATATTAAGCAGGCTGGGCTGGGAAATGATGCGGCATCGATCAGGGCTTTCAGGCAGCAGGTGCTGTGCGCTCCGGAAGGATCGGCACTAGCGGAAGTAGCACTGCTGGGCCGAGATTTTTACAGTCTGTCGAATTGTCGCGATCTGTTGTTCCATGTGCAGGAACATCAGTTCACGCTTTTGCAACTCGCATCCATGCTGGAGGAATTGGGACTAAGCTTTCTTGCCATGGAGGCGGATCCTTCGACGCTTGAAGCGTATTCACATTTTAATCCCGCCGATCCGCGCAGGACCGATCTGGCGGGCTGGCATCGATTTGAACTTGAAAACCCGCTGACGTTTGCGGGGATGTATCAATTCTGGTGCCAAAAGCGCTAATCACGGTTTGATAAAATAATTTATGAATGTGTCACGCAATGAGCCATGCCCTTGCGGCAGCGGTAAAAAATTTAAGCGGTGTTGCGGCAAGGCTTCGAGTAAGCCGATGTCTCCCTCATTCGCCTCTCCTGCGCCATCGTCAATTGAACTCGATCGACTGGTTGCCTTGTTTCACGCGGGGCGTTATGCGGAGTTGGAAGTTCAAGCGAGTTTGTTGCTAGGTAAATTTCCAAAATCTGGAATAAGCTGGAAGCTTTTGTGCGCCTCCTTACAGATGCAAGGTAAAGATGCCCTGCGCGCTTTGCAAAAAGCAGCAGAACTTTTACCCGATGATGCCGAGGCACAAAACAATCTGGGCCTTGTCTTGCAAGACCTCAAACAATTCGACAGCGCGGTGGCAAGCTATCGCCGAGCGCTTAAGATCGATCCTGATAATGCCGAGGTATGGAATAGCCTGGGCACTGCCTTGCAGGATATTGGTCAACTCGATGCTGCAGTGGACAGCTACCACCGCGCGCTGAAGATCAAGCCCGATTTTGTTGAAGGATATAACAACCTGGGTATAGCTTTTCAAGAGCTCCGGCGACAAGACGATGCAGTCGCCTGTTACCACCGCGCGCTAAAAATCAAACCTGATTACGAAGAGGCGCACCGCAACCTGGGTGTGGCGTTGGCCAGCCTCGGTCAACTCGATGAGGCCGTTGCCAGCTATCGTCGGGCCCTGGAAATCAAGTCAGACTCCTTGGATACTAACCGGGATTATCTCGCGGTCTGGCTTTATCACCCTGAAATCACGTTGGAACAGCTATACGAAAAACTAAGCAGTTATGCAGTGCGGATGAGCGCTGGCTTGCACGAGATTGATCGTTACTTTCCTAATACCCGCGACCCACGCAGAAAATTGCGCATTGGCTATGTGTCCTCGGATTTTCGCTATCACCCGGTGGGGCGGAATATTTTGCCTTTGATCGGGTGTCATGATCGGAGCAAATTTGAGATTTATCTGTACGGGAATGTGTTGCGGCCGGATAGCGTCACGGAATGGTTTAAGAGTACGGTAACGGCTTGGCGGTCTATTGTCGGAGTATCTGATCAGGATGCGGCGGAGATGATCCGGCGCGACGAGATCGATATTCTGGTGTTGCTGGCTGGCCGCTTTGACGACAACCGGCCCTTGATCGCGGCTTGCCGGGCAGCGCCGGTACAAGTCAGTTTCCATGACCCCGTCACCAGCGGACTGAAGGCCATGGACTATCTGATTACCGATCACGGCTTAAGTCCCCGTGATACGCAAGAGCTATTTACCGAGCGCCTGTTTCATTTGCCGACGTTCTATGTGCACCCGCCCTCGATCAATATGCCGGACGTGGGTTTGCCGCCAGCGCGGGAGAAGGGCTATGTGACTTTCGGCAGCTTCAATAACCCGGCGAAAGTGAACGAGCAAGTAGTGGCATTGTGGTCGCGGGTGCTGCATGCCGTGCCGGGTTCACGACTGACAATTAAATATCAAAACACCTTTGGAAATGAAAGCTTGCGCCGGCGTTTCCTAGATCTATTCCTGACCCATGGCATCGAAGCACAGCGTCTTGATCTGGTAAGCGCATCGGACTCGGGTGAGCAGCATCTGGCACGTTATGCAGGCATCGACATTGCATTGGATACTTTTCCATTTACCGGTTCCACGACTACGTTTGAAGCGCTATGGATGGGTGTGCCGGTGATTACGTTACTAGGCGATCATATGGTGGCGCGTTGGAGCGGATCAATGCTGAAGAAGTTAAAGCTCAATGAGTTGGTCGCTCACAATGAAGCAGAGTATGTGCAGATCGCCCAAGGCTTGGCGCAAAATTTGGATCATCTTGAATCGCTACGTGCTGGCCTACGTGAGCGTGTGGCCAACTCTCCCTTGTGCGATGAAAAGGGCCGTGCGCACCAACTCGAAAGAGCCTTTCGTTGGATGTGGGCGAAGTGGTGTGCGGAGCAGGCAGCTTAGGCAAAATGATATGCTGTACATTGGATAGAGAGTAAAGGAGCCTTTGATGCTGGATCGTTTAATCGTGGAATTCGATAAAGGTCTGCGCACCTTGTTCGCGCCAGCGGGTACGGTGCGCGCCTTACCTGGGAAGCAAGTGGACGAAGCCGTATTGAGTGAATCTGAGAAGCGCTTGGCAGCAGCACTGATGCGGGTAAACCACAGCGGCGAGATCTGCGCCCAGGCCCTGTATCAAGGCCAAGCGCTTACGGCGCGCAATCCGGCGGCGAAGGCGGCGCTGGAGCAAGCAGCGCAGGAGGAAACTGAGCACTTGAGTTGGTGCGAGACGCGCATTCGAGAATTAGGTTCGCATACGAGCTATCTCAATCCGCTCTTGTATACCGGCTCGCTGGCGATCGGCGCGTTTGCGGGGGCGTTGGGTGATAAATGGAACCTGGGTTTTCTCGCGGAGACCGAGCATCAAGTGGAAGCGCATCTCGCGCGGCATCTTGATCGCTTGCCAGTGCAAGATGCCAAGAGCCGGGCGATTGTCGAGCAGATGAAGCAAGACGAGGCGCGCCACGCGGCGACGGCGTTGGAACACGGCGGCGCCGAGTTGCCGCTGCCAGTCAAGTTGGGGATGAAGCTGAGTTCAAAGCTGATGACCAAGACCGCGTATTGGGTTTGAGCGATGCCGAGTTTCTCTGAAAATCTTCAGCAACTCGCACCAGTCGATGGCTTGCAGCGATTAAGCTTAGTTGGGGCAGACGGTCAAACCCTGGCAGTGATTGAAAACGCGTCTGGCACGCAGGGCTCGTTTCGGGTCTATCACCATGTCGCTAAGAAGTGGGGTGGGATCGGTATTGACGCCGCCCAAGAGGCGTTAACCCTGTTTGCCGAGCATACGGATGATGCGCGCCTGCACCCCGGCAAACATCCGAATATCGATCGCATATTCAATATTGTCGAGCGGAATCTCCGCTTCGAAGTGCGCTGCGAGTAGCTGTCTGATTAGACTGCTTGAATTTCGAAGTCGTGGGTAATTTCAGCGGTTTTCCCCAGCATGATCGACGCCGAGCGTGGCAGATGGGGTAGGAGAGGGTTTGTCCGCAGTTGCTGCCCTTCCGTGTGAATGCTAATATAATTACAAATATGTGATTGATATAGGAGTTCATAAATGAGCACAGTATCCATTCGCCTGCCTGACGCCTTGCTCAAAGAAGCCGATGAACGTGCGCGCATGATGCATATTCCTCGTGCGGAATATGTGCGGCGCGCCATTGAGGAAATGAATTACAAGGCGCTACTTGATCGACGAAGAGAGCGCTTGATGGCGGCATCCCGGCGAGTTGGGGCGGAGAGCATGTCCATCAATGCGGAGTTCGATGCGGTTGAAAATGACATCGAAGATTAGTCATGGCGAGGTCTGGCTTGCGAATCTGAACCCGGGGCGCGGCACGGAACCAGGTAAGACGCGCCCGGTATTGGTTGTGCAAAGCCAGGCATTGTTGGACGCCGGGCATCCGTCGACCATCGTGCTAGCCCTCACGACCCGCCTGATCGATGATGCGGAACCATTGCGTCTGCGCTTACCCCGTCAGGGTCGGTTAGAGGCGGACTCCGATGTGTTGCTGGATCAAATTCGGGCCATTGACAACCGGCGCCTGATCGAAGGGCCGTTGCTCCAATGTTCGGCTGAATTCATGAATCGGGTTTATGCCGCGCTTTCCGATGTAATGGACATGCCTGTTGTCCATGGCTGAGTTAGTTGCGAATAGCTAGTTCGACAACCTGATCAGACTGCCTGAATCTCGAAGTCGTGGGTAATTACAGCCGTTTTCCCTAGCATGATCGACGCCGAGCAATATTTCTCCGCCGATAGATTGATTGCGCGCTCGACCTGCTCTGATTTCAAATCTTTGCCGCTGACGATAAAGTGGATGTGAATTTTAGTGAACACCTTGGGGTCGATGTCTGCGCGTTCGGCGTGAATCTCTGCCACGCAATCGTTGATCTGCTGGCGCTGTTTTTTGAGAATGGCGACCACGTCGTAGGCAGTGCAACCGCCAGTGCCGATGAGCACCATCTCCATCGGGCGCGGACCCAGGTTGCGTCCGCCGCCATCGGGCGGGCCATCCATCAATACCGCATGGCCGCTTTCGGTCTCACCTAAAAAGCTGGCGCCTTCCACCCACTTGATACGTGCTTTCATGCTGCTTTTCCCCAAGATTTAATACGACTTAAAGCGTTAAACGATACCACACGAGGCCGATGAGTTCATGCAGTGCGAAGTAACTCTTCTCCAGCGCTCGTGCGTTCGGGATGAAGTCGAATAAGCTGTAACCGGTGTCATTTTGCGGTGGCGGGTTGGCGAACCGGGTTGGCGCCGGCAAAAAACTCATACCTACTTTTTCGAATGCATAGCGCGCACGCGGCATGTGCCAGGCATGGCTGACGACCAATACTTTTTTGATTTCCACTGGTAAGAGTATTTCCGCGCTGAAGCGGGCATTTTGTGCGGTGTTGAAGGCGCGCGCTTCGACCCACTTAACGGGTACCTCGAAGTGCTCTTCTAATGTTTGGCGCATGATTTGAGCTTCCGCTAACCCATTTTCGGGGTTGCCACCGGTAACCAAGATGGGCAAACCTGTCATGCGTTGCAGGTGGGCGCCATACTGCAAACGCGCTAGCGTCAGCGTGCCCGCGCTGTCTAGGCCATATTCCGGGGCGTCTCGATATGCGCCGCCCGCCAAGATAACGATGGCCTGCGCGCGACGCATGTCTTCCGCTTGAACTGGCTTAATATCCTTTTCGAGTAAGCCAAGCAGATGATCCGCGACTAAGGGGCTGGCGAGCAGATACAGCAATGTGAAGCTGATCGCGATGAGTGATTTCCCCAACCGGGTATGACGCTTGAGCAGTACCCAACCAAATGCGCCCAAGAGAATGAGGCTCAATGGCGGTAATAATACCGCGGCAAGCAGATTGCTTATGAGCCAAGTCGTGTGCTGATCCATCGGATTGGGCCGGCTAAATTATTTTGTATTTTTACCATGAAAGGAGGATGTGTCGATGCAATGTTCAGTCGGATGGATGCGCTGTGGTTTGAATGGGGTGAATCGAGTAGGGGAGTATATCGGCCCGCTCGGTTTGCGGCTGTTGCTGGCGTATGAGTTTTGGGTGGCCGGGGTGGAGAAATTCCACGGCGAAAATTGGTTCGCCGATATTCAGGACAAGTTTCCGTTTCCGTTTAGCGCGATTCCCGTGGATATCAGTTGGCAGATGGCGACCTGGTTCGAGTTGATCGGTGCGATTGCCCTGGTCATCGGCTTGGGTACGCGCTTTTTCAGCATATCGCTCGCCGTGCTGACCATCGTGGCGATCGCCGCCGTGCATTGGCCTGCGCAATGGTCGACGCTGGCTGAGTTGTGGCAGGGCTATGCCATTACCGATAACGGTCAGGGCAATTTCAAACTGCCGCTTTTCTATTTGGTGATGTTTATACCCTTGATACTGAGTGGGCCGGGAAAACTGAGCTTGGATTGCTGGATATCTAAGCGCATTGTTAAATAACCTATTGATAATTATTGATTTTATGTATCTTTAGTTAGATTCTCAATAAATACTTGACATCATTAATTCGAATATTAGATAATTCTCATATCGAAACACTTCCTGTGTTTTGGTGTTGTCTCCTCCATCCTCCTTCATTGGTGGATTTCAACGCAGCCCGAAACGGCTGCGTTTTTTTTGCCTGCCGCTCACGTAATTCCTTCCCAATCGTTATCCCAATTTGACAGGCCGGCCGGAATTCCTATATAGTCTCGGGCTTTTCCGAATTAAGCTACTGGAATTTTGGCATGGGCACTTACTCCGCAAAACCGCAAGACATTAAGCAAGATTGGTTCATCGTGGACGCCACCGACAAGGTGTTGGGCCGCGTCGCAACCCAGATTGCGCATCGCTTGCGTGGCAAGCACAAGACGATCTACACCCCGCACATGGATACAGGCGATTTTATCGTCGTGGTCAATGTCGAAAAGCTGCGCGTCACCGGCAATAAAGCCGAAGACAAACTGTATCACCGCCACTCCGGCTATCCGGGCGGCCTTTACACCACCAATTTCACCAAGCTGCAAGCCAAGCATCCTGAGCGCATTCTGCAAAAAGCGGTCAAGGGTATGCTGCCTAAGGGTCCGCTCGGCTATGCAATGATCAAAAAGCTCAAGGTATACGCTGGCGGAACGCATCCGCATGAAGCGCAACAACCTCGCGCGCTGGAAATTTAAGGAACGTTCATGATTGATAACTGGTACTACGGCACGGGTCGGCGCAAAAGTTCGGTTGCCCGCGTTTTTTTGAAGCCTGGCAAAGGCGAATTCACGGTCAACGGTAAGCCGGTGGACACTTACTTCTCGCGTGAAACCGGCCGCATGGTGGTGCGTCAGCCCATCGTATTGACCGAGAATCTCTCCAAATTCGATATCAAAGTAAACGTGCTGGGCGGCGGTGAATCCGGCCAAGCCGGTGCGGTGCGCCATGGAATTACCCGCGCGCTGATCGATTTTGATGCAAATTTGAAACCCGCGCTCAAACAGGCTGGTTTTGTTACCCGCGATGCCCGCGAAGTTGAACGTAAAAAAGTCGGCTTCCACAAAGCTCGCCGGCGTAAGCAGTTCTCCAAGCGTTAAACACATTACGCTTGATACAGAAAGCCGCCGCAAGGCGGCTTTTTTATTGGCGCGGGTCTAGCACCTGATTTATCATCGACGGTTCTTGCGAGAGAGGAATTGCACCCATGATCAAGGTTGGCATTGTCGGCGGCACGGGCTACACCGGCGTGGAATTGCTGCGTATTTTGGCGCAGCATCCGCAGGCCGTGTTGACCACGATTACTTCGCGCAAAGAAGCGGGCATGCAGGTTTCGGACATGTTCCCTAATTTGCGCGGGCGGGTGAAGCTGGCGTTTGAAGACCCGGCTACCGCCCCCCTCAAGCAGTGCGATGTGGTGTTTTTCGCCACGCCCAATGGCATTGCCATGACGCAAGCACGCGAGTTGCTCGAAGCTGGGGTGCGGGTGATTGACCTTGCCGCGGATTTTCGTATCACGGATGTGCCTACCTGGGAGAAGTGGTATGGCATGTCGCATGCCTGCCCCGAGTTGGTGGCTGAAGCCGTATATGGTCTGCCGGAAATCAACCGCGAAAAAATCAAAGACGCGCGTTTAATCGCGAACCCAGGCTGTTATCCCACCGCCGTGCAATTGGGTTTCCTACCCTTGATCGAAGCGGGGGTAGTCGATCGCGCATATTTAATTGCCGATGCTAAATCCGGTGTATCCGGCGCGGGGCGCAAGGCCGAAGTGCATGCCCTGCTCGCCGAGGCGGCGGATAACTTCAAGGCCTATGGGGTGGCGGGCCATCGGCATTTGCCGGAGATTCGCCAAGGGCTAGCCCGCGCCGGCGGAAGCGAAATAGGGCTGACCTTCGTGCCACACCTCACCCCGATGATTCGCGGCATCGAGGCCACCTTGTATGCGCGCCTGACGGCGGACGTGGACCTACAAGCGCTGTTCGAGCAGCGCTATCGCGATGAAGCCTTCGTCGATGTGATGGCGCCCGGCGCGCTGCCGGAGACGCGCTCGGTGCGCGCTTCCAATATGTGCCGTATCGCGGTGCACCGGCCGCAGGGCGGCGATACCGTGGTCGTATTGTCGGTGATCGACAATTTGGTCAAAGGCGCATCGGGCCAGGCGGTGCAGAATATGAATATTCTGTTTGGGCTGCCGGAGACGCTGGGCCTCGACCAAATTCCAGTGCTTCCCTAATGCGCTCAGGAGGTCGGCGTGGCATCTAAGCTCGTCCGCACCATCAAATCCAAATTTGGGATCAACGCGCCACGCCTGTTGGTGCGCACTCACATTCCATGGCCGTTGCGCATGATTGCGGTTGGCGTATTGGTCGCAGCGGGGTTAATGCTGGGGCAATGGGTGTTTGAGACGGGTTTACGCCTGGCCGGGTTCGAAAAAAGCCAAGCCCAAGAGCAATTGGCCCAACTGACTGCACGCGTCTCCCAGTTAACGCAGGAAAACGCTGAACTCAAAGCCGAGAAGATGCGCATCTCACAGCAGATTGAAATCGAGCAGACCACACAGAAAGACCTCGCTAAATCGCTGCAAACTTTGCAAGAAGAGAGCGCTATATTGCGCGAAGATAACGCTTTCTTCCGCAACCTACTGTCCCCGGATCAAGGGCCGGGGCCGGTGTCGATCTATCACTTCAAGGTGGAACGTAATCCGGTACTGGCTGGCGAATATCGCTACCGGCTGCTACTATTGAAATCCGGCAAACGCGAGCAGGAATTCGTCGGCAGCGTTCAGTTTCTGGTAATTGGTGACCAAGCGGGTAAGAGAGTAGCCTTCGCACTTCCCGAAGCGGCGCCGGGCAAGCCCCAAGCAATCAATGTCAGTTTCAAGTATTACCAGCGGTTGGAAGGCGCTTTTCAACTGCCGGCTGGTTTGTCGCCGAAAAGTATCCAGATCCGGGTATTCGAAGCAGGCAGCACCCAGCCAAAATGGACTAAAACCATCAACCTGTAAGCTGAGCAAGGAATAAGCCATGTTTTTCTCCAACAAACCGAGCAAACCGCAAAATCGGATCGATACCCTGATTGGCGCCGACACTAAAGTGGTGGGCGATATCTCGTTCAGCGGCGGTCTGCGCGTGGATGGCCAGGTGAAAGGCAATGTCACCGCGCAAGGCGATCAGCCCTGTACCTTGGTGCTGTCCGAGAACGCTAAAATCGAAGGCAAAATTCGTGTGTCGCATGTCGTGATCAACGGCACAGCGGTAGGCCCGGTGCATGCGACCGAATATGTGGAACTTCAATCCAAGTGCCATGTCTCCGGTGATGTCTTCTACAAAACCCTGGAAATGCATATGGGCGCGATCGTCGAAGGCAAGCTGGTGCACGTGGAAGGAACCCTTTCGGATGAAGGGTTTGCGCACGGCGCCATCGTTGACCAATCTGCATAAGCATTGGATAATGAATCATATTGAACTTAGGAGAGACTCATGAATGCACCGATTGAAATGCCCGCACCCTTGTTGTTTACCGACAATGCCGCAGCGAAAGTGAAGCAGTTGATCGAGGAAGAAGGCAGCAGCGACCTCAAACTGCGCGTTTTTGTGTCCGGCGGCGGCTGTTCCGGGTTCCAATACGGTTTTACTTTTGATGAGCAGCAGGCCGAAGACGACACGGTGATTGAAAAGGCTGGCGTCAAACTCTTGATTGACCCGATGAGTTTTACCTACTTGGCCGGCGCAGAGATCGATTATCAAGAGGGCTTGAATGGCGCGCAGTTCGTCATCAAAAACCCGAACGCTACCTCCACTTGTGGTTGTGGTTCTTCTTTCTCCGCTTAACGCGCTTTAGAGAGTTAGCTTTACCCAGAGGAGGCGTTCTGCGCCTCCTTTGTTTTTGTACGGGGTTTTTGTGCGGGGATAAACCATGAATGAATATGTACCCGGCCTGGAAGGTGTGCCGGCAACTAAATCCAATATCTCCTTCATCGATGGCGAGAAGGGCATCTTGTCCTATCGCGGCTATCCGATCGAGATGCTGGCCGAGCGGAGCACGTTTGAAGAAACCGCGCTGTTGTTGCTGGACGGAGATTTACCTACACGCGCCAAGCTCAAAGCATTCGATCAAGACATGCGCGCCAACCGCCAGGTGAAATTCCGTATCCGCGAATTGATGCGCCAACTGCCGCCTGCCGGCCACCCCATGGATATGCTGCAATCGATGATGGCGTGTCTCGGCATGGACTATTCCGGCGCGGATTGTTTGACCGGCGGCGATCATTGCAATGACGTGAACTTCGTGCACAACACCTCCGTCACCATCATTGCGCACATGGCGACTATGGTGACGATGTGGGAGCATATCCGTAACGGTTACGATCCCATCGAGCCGCGCACCGATTTAACCCACGCTGAAAATTTTCTATGGATGCTGACGGGTAAGGAGCCGGATCGCTACATCGCGCGCATTATGGATATTTGCCTGATCCTGCACGCCGAGCATACGATCAACGCTTCCACGTTTGCCGTGTTGGTGGCGGGCTCGACCTTGGCCAGCCCGTACAGCGTCATTGCCTCCGGCATCGCGACTTTATCCGGCCCGCTACACGGCGGCGCCAACCAAGCAGTCGTCCATATGCTGGAAGAAATTGGCACGCCCGAGAAGGCCGCGGCTTATATCGATGCACAACTCTTGGCTAAGAAAAAAATCTGGGGCTTCGGCCATCGGGAATACAACGTTAAAGATCCGCGCGCCGTGATTTTGGAGCACTTGATGCGCAAGTTCGCGGATTACAAAGAGGGCAAGGTCGGCCCCCTGTTCGAAATCGCCCAAGCCGTGGAAAAGGCCGCTACCGATCGGCTCGGCGCCAAGGGCATCTACCCCAACGTGGATTTCTATTCCGGCGTGCTGTATCGGGAAATGGGCATTGCCCCCGATCAGTTCCCTTCCCTGTTCGCCATGTCGCGTGTGGCGGGTTGGCTGGCGCATTGGAAAGAGCAGTTGGGCCAGAATCGTATCTTCCGCCCCACCCAGGTATATACGGGCGAAGTCGATCGGGAATATGTGCCGCTGGAGCGGCGCGGCTAAGCAGTCTTCAGGGCCATCGCGCAGCCTAAAGTAGCGCTCGTCGCCTATGCAACGTGGCGCATGGTTTGGCGGCGCTAAATAAATCGCGCTAAATGCCGTAAATATAAACTGACCACTGTTTATAGACGCAACTAACCTCAACCCCTCATGCTTTGCTCTCCCGCCGACCTCACGAAAAAAAGCCAAGCGCTGTTAAGCGCCTGGCAGCACTATCAATCGGCGCCGAGCGTTGAGAATTTCGTTGAGTTGGCGGTGTCGATTAATAGTTTTACTGAATTCCTCATCGACAAGGGCGTCACCGCCTTGCATCACGCTAGCCACCAGCTAGAGCAAGTCGCGTTGGCCTTGTTCAATGAAGAAGTGAGCCACCCGCTAAATCAAGCCACGGCAGATGATTTAAACGAACGCATACTCGCACTCACGCGCATGGTAGAAAGCCACGCTGCGGCATCCGAGGGCATGGCCGAGCGGCGCCATGAACCGCAGCATGCCCCGATCCATACCAAGCGGGTAGGCGATATTTGGTTAATCGGGCATGACCAGGAATTATGGCAAGACTTGCTGTCGCAGCTCGAATATTTCGGCATGACGGTAACCTTTTTGACGTGGGAACAGCCATTGCCAGATAGCGTGGGCAGCGCGCCCTTGCTGCTACTCGACATCAGCAGCCTGCCAGAAGAAGCATGGCAGACGCGAATCAAAGCGCTGCGACAACAATTCGCGATTGGGCAACTGCTCTGTCTCGCGGTACGTTCCGATTTTGAGCAGTTGCAGCAAGTGCTGCGGATCGGCTGCGATGGGTGTTTGCTAGAAGGCACGCCTTTGCACACCATCGTCTCACAAATTCTGGAACTGAATGAAAGGCAGGAGCAAGAAGCTTGCCGCGTACTGATTGTGGAAGATTCGATGACCGCGAGCCGCGTTATTCAGCGCACGTTAGAGGAAAACCAAATCCTTACCCGCGCCATCAACGACCCACGCCAAGTGTTGAGCGCGCTCAAGCAGTTCAACCCCGATTTGATTTTGATGGACATGTATATGCCCAACTGCACTGGGGTCGAGGCCGCACGCATTATTCGCCAGCATGACGAATTCTTGAGCATCCCCATTGTGTATCTTTCCGGTGAAACCAATGTCGCACTGCAAGTCGATGCCATGCGCTTGGGCGGCGATCATTTCCTCACTAAGCCGTTTAACCCGGTTTTTCTCAACGCCATCGTTAAAAGTAAAATCGAGCGTTACCGGGCGCTGCGCCGCTCCATGTACCACGATAGCCTCACCGGCTTGCTGAATCACACTAGCGGCAAAGACACACTGGATGCCATGCTCTCCAACGTCGCACACGAGGGCGGCAACTTGTCGGTAGCGATGTTGGATATCGATCATTTCAAACAGGTCAACGACAACTATGGGCACCCTGTCGGCGATCAAATTATTCGCAGCCTGTCGTGGCTACTCAAGCAACGTTTGCGCAAACAAGACATTCTCTGCCGCTACGGCGGTGAAGAGTTCCTCATCGGCCTGCCCAACACCAGCCTGGAGCAGGCTTTCACTATCATCGACAGCATTCGCCAAGACTTCGCGCAGATTCGCCATCCGCATCGTGATACCTATTTCTGCACCAGCGCCAGCGCAGGCATTGCAACTTTCCCGAATTTTCAAACCAGTGATGCGTTAATCAAAGCGGCGGATGATGCGCTGTATGCAGCCAAGCGGGGTGGGCGGAATTGCGTACAACGCGCCAAATAGCGGCTAGCGGATTTTGCGTTAATACAGCTATGGTATTAGTTCAAGCACCGGTTCCAGGATAAATTGCGCCCAGCACGCAGGCGTGTTTAGCCCCGGTTGCCGCGGGCAGATTGCCCGTTTTCCCCTGTAAGGTTTTTCGCGCGAGCCAAGCGAAGGCGAGCGCTTCCACATGTTCTGCCGCCACGCCCAGTGCATCGGTCGGCGCGACCGGCACCCCATTTTCTGCAAACGCATGGCGCAGCGCATTCATGAGCGCGCCATTGCGCGCGCCGCCGCCGCACACAAATAATTCTTGCGCATCGACGCAGTAATCCTTGATCGCCTGTGAAATCGAGTGAACCGTGAGCTGCATGAGTGTGGCTTGCACGTCTTGCGGGGCGTATTCCGCACGCAGAAACGGCTGCAGCCAAGCGCTATTGAACAAATCGCGACCGGTACTTTTAGGCGGATGCTGTTGGAAATACGGCGCTTGTAGCAGCACGGTCAGCAGCTCCGGAATCACTTTGCCGCTTGCGGCCCAGGCGCCGTTGTCATCAAAGGCCTGTCCGGTCTGCGCGGCGCACCAAGCATCCAACAACATATTGCCGGGGCCGCAATCGAAGCCGATGATCTTGCCGTCGACCGGCAAATCGGTGAGATTGGCGATGCCGCCGATGTTCACGATCACGCGATGTTTCAACGGGTGACTAAACGCTGCGGCATGAAACGCCGGTACCAGCGGCGCGCCTTGGCCGCCCGCCGCGATATCACGGCTGCGAAAATCGGCGACGACGCTGAGGCCGGTGAGCTCGGCCAGCAAGGCAGGGTTATTGAGTTGCAGGGTGTAGCCCAATTCGGGGCGATGACGCACGGTTTGGCCGTGGCAGCCGATGGCGGCAACTTGCTGTGCGCTGATTGCCTGTTGAGCGAGCAATGCTTGCACGGCCATCGCGTAGTGTCGCGCCAAATGATTGGCGGCGAGTGCGGCACGCTCCAATTCATTTTCACCGGGCTGATTTAACGCGAGCAGTTCCGCGCGCAGTGTGGGATCGAAGCCAATATGCTGGTTGCCAATGAGCTGGGGCGGCGCAGCGCTGAAATCGGCGAGGACTGCGTCCACGCCATCCAGGCTGGTGCCGGACATGATGCCGATATAGAGCTGGGACTGAGAGCTAGGCACTCAACTACGGAAAAACTAATCTGCGCTGGCGAGATTCAGGCCGCGCAACATTTCCAAATGTGCGGTGAGCGGCTGGGCAGAGGCGAGGAAATCATTTTTGAACTGCGCGGCAATAGGGAATGACTGCGGCATCGGTACGGTGAGCGGGTTGCGCTGAATGCCCGCGACGCGGAATTCATAGTGCAGATGCGGGCCGGTCGCCATGCCGGTGGCGCCGACATAGCCGATGACATCCCCTTGGCGGACGCGTGCTCCTTGGCGCACGCCTTTGGCAAAGGCGGAGAGGTGGCCATACACGGTGCTGTTGCTGCCGCCGTGTTGGAGGATGATCACGTTGCCATAGCCGCCTTGCTTGCCCGCGACGGCGACGGTGGCATCGGCAGTGGCGCGGATCCGCGTGCCGGTGGGGGCGCCATAATCGACGCCTTTATGGGCGCGCCAGGTTTGCAACACGGGATGCAGCCGCGCGCTACTGAAACCGGAGGTGACACGCGAGAATTCCAGCGGTGAGCGCAGGAAGGCTTTGCGCAGGTTCTTGCCATCCGGCGTGTAGTAGCCTTCGCGGCCTTCGCGATCCTTGAAATGTAAGGCGCGATAGGCGTGGCCTTGATTCACGAATTCCGCAGCGAGCACGCGGCCGGTTTTCACCGGCTCGCCATTACTATAGATCGTCTCATACACCACGGTGAAGCGGTCACCCTTGCGGATGTCCAGATGGAAGTCGATGTCGGAGGAAAACACTTCGGCCATTTGCGTCGCGATCGCATCCGGTACGCCGGCGGCATCGGTTGCGCCAAAGAGCGAGCTGCGGATCTCGCCCGACTTCATCGCGACCCGGGTGTCGAGCGGCGCGGTTTGTTCGACGGCACGAAATCCTGCGCCATCGCGATCAACTGAAAGCAGCGTGCTATCGGAGGCGATATAACGGAGTGCAAGCAACTCGCCGTCTTCTGTGGTCTTCGCGCGCACGCTGCGGCCGGGGACGAGCTGATAAAGGGTTTTCGCGTGCTTCGCGCTTTTAATAAAGGTGACTGCTGCATCGTCTTCAACTTGCAGCCGGTTGAGCAGGCTGCCGATGGTGTCGCCGCGTTGAATGCGTGCTTCACGCCAAAAGGCGCTATCGCCTTCATTTAATATAGTCGCTTGTGGCAGGTCGAGATTTTCGATAACGGTTTTAAGTTCTACCGGGCGCGGATCGGTTGCCGGCGCGATACCAAAAGCCACCGCCATGCCGAGAAGCGGTATCGTGGACAATGCAACCAGCCAACGCAGGCGGATTTTTCTGTCTTGGGGGGCTGGGTTTTGCGCTAAAATTGCGCGTGCTTTGTCCTGCATGGATGGTCGCCCTATATTAGGAGCCGTGAGGATAACAGAGATTAAAGGCATGACAAAATACATTGCTGTCATGTACCGCCTTGAAGTATTTCATAAAAATCTAATATTTAACCCATCTCAATATAACAAATGGCATCGATAGACGAAGCGCTCCAGATCATTAAGCGCGGCTGTGATGAACTGCTGCTAGAAGAAGAGTTGAAGCAAAAACTTGCCAGCGGCCGTTCGCTGCGGGTGAAAGCCGGCTTTGATCCGACCGCCCCTGACCTTCATCTCGGCCATACGGTATTGCTCAACAAAATGCGCCAACTGCAAGAGTTGGGGCATGAGGCCATGTTCCTGATCGGCGATTTCACCGGCATGATCGGTGACCCGACCGGCAAGAGCGCGACCCGGCCCCCGCTCACGCGTGATCAAGTCATCGAGAATGCGCGCAGTTACGAGAGCCAGATTTTCAAAATTCTGCATCCCGAAAAAACCTTGGTGATGTTCAATTCGAGTTGGATGGGCGAAATGCGTGCGGCGGATCTGGTCGCCCTTGCCGCCAAGCACACGGTGGCGCGCATGTTGGAGCGGGATGATTTCCACAAGCGCTACGGTTCCGGCCAGCCGATTGCGATCCATGAGTTTCTTTATCCGCTGATTCAAGGCTATGACTCCGTGGCGATGAAGGCGGATATGGAGCTCGGCGGTACCGACCAAAAATTCAACTTGCTGGTCGGGCGTGAGATGCAAAAACACTACGGCCAAGCGCCACAAGTGGTCCTGACCATGCCGATTCTCGTGGGATTGGATGGCGTGCAGAAAATGTCCAAGTCCTTGGGCAACTACATCGGTATCAATGAGCCGCCGAATGAAATGTTCGGCAAGCTGATGTCGGTATCTGACGAGTTGATGTGGCGCTATATAGAGCTGTTATCGTTCGAATCCATCACGACAGTCGCCCAATGGAAGCAAGAGGTGGCGGGCGGGCGCAATCCTCGTGATATCAAGGTGACCTTCGCTCAGGAAATTGTGGCGCGCTTCCATGACCATACCGCTGCAGAAAAGGCCTTGGCGGATTTTGAGGCGCGTTTCAAGCAAGGCGCGCTACCCGATGAAATGCCTGAAGTGGCTTTAAATTGTGGGCCTGCTGGCCTCTCTATCGTCCAGGTGTTGAAGCAAGCGGGCTTGACCCCCAGCACGTCTGAAGCCGTACGCATGATTGAGCAGGGTGGCGTAAAGCTGAACGGCGGCAAAGTCAGCGACAAAGCACTGGTGCTTAAACCCGGCGAACCAATCGTGGTTCAGGTAGGCAAACGCAAGTTCGCTCGAGTGACGCTTACCTAATTAATAGTTCAATCGTCATCCCAGTCGCGGTCGTGATGGCGATGATGCTTTTTGTGATGCTTCATCTTGTAGTAGCGCGGCCGTTCTTCATAGTAAACGTGCTGTACGTGGGCGGGCCGCCGATGCACGACCACATAACGTTCCTCTTCTTCATAGCGCACCCTTTCTCGCACCACCACTTGCCGCTCATGCGGTTCGCCTAAGCTGCGTCCCAGCACCGCGCCGGTAGCGCCACCAATGGCGCTCCAGATCACCGCATCGTTGCGTCCACCGGTTCGGTTGCCAATAGCGGCCCCTGCTGCCCCACCGATCGCCGCGCCGATAACCGTTTCGGTGTGATCGGCAAACACGCTTGCTGTGCCGAACATCAGCATCGTACCGACGACGAATGAAATCCATTTTGTGTGCATGATCTCTCTCCAATTTTGATGATTGCCTACCTATGAACGAGACAATTGCGGCGGCGTTGACGGTATAAATAAACGTTAATTTTCCCGGCAAAAACACGCAATGTAATCAATTCGTAAAAATCCCTTGACCCCCTTTCTCCCATCGGTATAATGCGCGCTTCCGCTTTCACAGCGACCTGTTCTTTAAAAACATAAACAGCCGATAGGTGTGGGTGCTTAATGCTTT
>ERZ1292633.413-Hain-H41-02um-R1-413-length-51450-cov-6_pt1 | contig 51450 bp, 42 predicted proteins | sample MGYA00564406_ERZ1292633 | MGnify/ENA primary metagenome ERZ1292633 (study PRJEB36523, sample SAMEA6512639) | groundwater metagenome | collected 2019-01-08 | study: AquaDiva: Metagenomics assemblies of 32 groundwater samples | reverse complement strand
TCGAGATCAACCATCACCGAAATGCGCAAAGGCTGCGGCAAATGCGTTTCTTCGGAATAAATGCCGGTGAGGACAGGCACTTCAAGATCAAGCACTTGCAGTTGGAGAAGGTCATTGCTCATAGGCGGCGCAATTAGGCGTATGGGTGCATTTCATCAAGGTGGATTATCGTTTTTCATTCACGCCCGCAGCGTCTAAAGCCCGCGCCCGTGACTGAAATTCTTCCATTAAATCAAATTCCCGCAGCCGAGGTGGAGCAATTGCTTGACGCCGCCTTTGGTGCAGACCGCCACGGGCGCACCGCGTATAAGCTGCGTGCGGGGACTACCGCAATCCCGGCGCTCAGCTTTGCAGCACTTGATAGGGGCGTGTTGATCGGCACATTGCAAAGCTGGCCAGTGATGCTTGAAACGCCCTCCGGGCAGCGCGCGCCGCTTACGCTTGTCGGCCCGGTCGCGGTATCGCCAGCGTATCAACGCGGCGGGATTGGCCGGATGCTGATGGCGCACATGCTGGCCGTTGCCGACGCGGGCGAGGCTGACGCGCTGATAATGATTGGCGATCCCGAATATTATGGCCGCTTTTTTGGCTTTACCGCCGATGCAACGAACGGCTGGCAGCTTTCCGGCCCTGTCGAGCGCCACCGGCTTCTGGCGCGGATTAGACGCCTAGGCGGCGTGCCAAAGGCAGGCTTAATTGGGCCTCGCCTTGACCCGACGGCGTAATGACAATCGCGCGCACCTCATCTAAAGCTACCCTATGCCCATGCGCGATCTTCCTCCTGATCTGGCCAGACTCTCACTTGTTGAGATTGAAGTAGCACTTGCCGAGAAGCGGCTGCCGCCGGTTGATCAGTGGCACCCGGCGCATAGCGGCCCAAGCGATATGATGATCGCGCGCGATGGCAGTTGGTTTCACCAAGGCGGGCGGATCAACCGTCCTGCGATGGTTAAGCTCTTCTCCTCAATCCTGCGACGTGAGGGCGATGGTAGCTATGTGCTGGTTACGCCCGGTGAAAAGCTTGACATCACCGTTGAAGATGCGCCGTTCATCGCGGTTGAGGTTAAGAGCGAGGGTGAAGGCAAAGCGCGTAACCTCGCCTTTCGCCTCAACACCGATGATCTGGTGATCGCGAGCTCTGCCAACCCGATCCGTATTGTCACCCGCAATGATGGCCCGCACCCTTATGTGATGGTACGCGGTGGCATGGAAGCGTTGATCGCACGGCCCGTCTATTATGAACTGGCAGAACTTGCAGTGGATGACGGCGCGGTGCCGCCGGGTCTGTGGAGCGGTGGCGCATTTTTCGCGTTGGAGGCGGCATGACCCTCGCCAACCAGCTGCGCACCGCGATTGCGGCTCAACATAACGTAGAGATGATCGCGCATGATGGGCATGTGAACGATCTTGATAGCGATGGCGCGACCCCTGCCGCCGTTCTGATCGCTATTACTGACCGCGCCGATCCTGGCGTGATCCTGACGCAGCGACCCGAAACGATGCGCCGCCATCCCGGCCAAGCCGCATTCCCAGGTGGGCGGGTTGACCCAGGCGATGCTGACGTCATCGCGGCGGCACTGCGTGAGGCCGAAGAGGAGATTGGCCTGCCACGCGGCATTCCCGAAATCATCGGCACGGTTGATCTGTACCGCACGATAACAAGCTACACGATCACCCCTGTCCTCGCGGTGATCCCACCCGATCTGCCATTGGTTGCCAATCCGCATGAGGTATCGCATATTTTTGAGGTGCCGCTCGCCTTCCTGCTTGACCCCGCCAACCATATACCAAAGGCGCTCGACTGGAATGGCCGTGAGCGGCACTTCATCGAGATGCACTGGGGGGAGCAACGCATCTGGGGTGCAACGGCAGCGATGATTGTTAACCTGTCACGGCGGCTGGCATGGAAGGTGTAACCCTGCCTGATGCACCGTGGCGCCATAGCACGGGGCTTGGCCTGTTGTACCGAACGCTGGGTAGCGACGCGGGGCTAGTACGGCTAGTTGGCGGCGTAGTACGCGACGGGCTGGCAGGCCAAGCGGTCACCGATATTGATTTAGCGACATCGCTTTCTCCCGCCGAGGTGGTCAGGCGGCTTGAAGCGGCGAAATTCAAGGCAATCCCCACTGGCCTGGCACACGGAACGGTAACGGCTGTCATTTCATCGGGGGCGGTAGAAATTACCACGCTGCGCCGCGATGTAGCCACTGACGGACGGCACGCGACGGTTACCTTTACTGATGATTGGCAAGAGGATGCCGCGCGGCGCGATTTCACGATCAACGCCCTCTCGGCTGATCCATTTAGCGGCGCGGTATTTGATTATTTCGGCGGAGTTGATGATCTTATCGCAGGCCGTGTCGCGTTTATCGGTGATCCCTTGCAGCGGATTGCCGAGGATCATTTGCGGATCATGCGCTTTTTCCGCTTTCACGCGCGCTATGGCCGGGGAGCACCCGACGCCGCCGCGATTGCCGCTTGTTCGCTGCGCGCCAATGATCTGATGGCGCTCTCACGCGAACGCATTGCCGATGAATTGCTCAAGATTCTTGCACTGCCTGATCCGGGCGGAGTGATCGCACTCATGGTTGATCAGGGGATTTTTAAGCCTGTCCTGCCCGAAATTGCTGATGCAGCCCCACTTGCCCGGTTGATCGCGCGCGAGTGCGAAGCGGGGATTGCTGGTGATCCCATGCGGCGTTTATCCGCACTACTTGCGCCTGTTGTTGGGGTTGCTGAAGATATTGCCGCGCGATTGAAGCTTTCAAATGCCAAGCGAAAGCGGCTTGCGGTTGCATCGGCCCGCCTGCCATCGGATGCTGCTGATCCACAAGAGCTCGCCTATTGGGTCGGGCATGAAAGCGCGGCCGACCGACTGCTGCTCGGCGACGGTGATGCGCGCGCACTCTCGGGCTGGGCTGTGCCAACCCTCCCGATCAGCGGCGGCGCAATTGTGTCGCGCGGGATCAAGGCCGGCCCCGATGTCGCGCGCATCCTCAAAGCGATTGAGCGCCAGTGGGTGGAGGAAGGCTTCCCCGATCAAACCCGCGTTGCAGCGATTGCCGATAGCCTCGTCGTTCAGTCCCTTTCCCCCACCACACGCGGCGCGGAATAATCACCCACGAAACGGTTTCCGACCAGCCCGCGCGCTAGCGCCGAGGCCCGGCCACCGCGTGCCTGGCTTGCCTCAACCTTCACATTCGCCAAATCAATGCCCAGCTGCCCTGCTGCTTTGAGCGCTACGTTCAGCTTGGCAACGTCACCGTTCTTGAGCTTGGCAAAGACAGCCTCGACTTCGGCCAGTTCCTTTTCAAGCGCATCAACGCGCGCGATTTGATAATCGCCCGGGGCGGACTCGACTGAATTGATCGCGCCGTAAATGACGTCCATATTTTCGCGGAGCCGCTCTTCGCCAGTAATCGCCCCGCCCTCTTTGGTTGCTACGACCTGCTGTTTGAGCGCGGCAGCCTGCTTCGAGACGCTCGCGGCAAGTGTTTTGGTCGTGCCATACTTGGCAACAAGCGCATCCGATTGTTCAACCGTCGCATTGAGTCCAGCGACCAAGGCCGACATCCGCCCGAAGAGCGCGCTCACCCGCTGCGCTGCATCAAACTGTTTTTTGCGATCGGCAACGGTGAAGGTCGCGCGGCGATCAAGCCCGATATCAAGCGGCATCGTCACGGTTTCGCCCGCCTTCGTCAGCCGCACGGTATAGCGTCCGGGCAGGACGCGCGGCCCTTGGGTCGCATAAAACGCAAGTTGTGCAGCGGGCGGTGCCACCGGCGGCTTGACCCGCATTGACCATTCAACGCGATTAAGCCCGCGCCGTTTGGAGGCAGGCAGCGTGTCAACAACATTACCCGCGCTGTCGAGGATTTCGAGCTTCATCCGGCCGACAACATGGCGTTCCTTTTGATAATAGCTGATCACAGCGCCTCCGGGCGGGTTTTCACCAGCGAATTTTCCGTCGCCGTTTGACCAGCCGCCATTGCCTTGCAGCCGCTGTTGCGTTGCGCGGGCCGGAAGAAGTTTGACGGTCGCTGCGAGTGTATCTGCATCAAGCGCGCGCAGCGGAGAAATATCATCAACGATCCATATCCCGCGCCCATGCGTGCCAAGCACAAGATCATTATCGCGCGCCTGCACAACAATATCACGCACCGCGACTGACGGGAAATCCTTGGGCTTAAACTCGGCCCAGTTTGCGCCGCCATCGACCGAGATGAACATGCCAAATTCGGTGCCTGCAAACAGCAGATTGGGATTGACCGAATCTTCCTTGATCACATGCGCATAGCCGCGCACGCCCGCAGTGCTAGCCGTAATAAGCGGAGTCCAGCTTTTGCCGCCATCGCGCGTCCGGTAAACATAGGGCGTCATATCGCCGTAGGTGTGGCGATCAACCGCGACATAGGCAGTGTTTGCATCATGTCGGCTTGCCTCAACCCAACTGATCCAATTGCCCTTGTCCGGCAGTTTAAGATTTGCTGTCAGGTTGCTCCAGGCCTTGCCGCCATCGCGCGTCATTTGGACATTGCCATCATCGGTGCCGACCCAGATCATCCCCGCTGCCTTGGGGCTTTCGGAGATGGAATAGAGCGTCGTGTGCATTTCTGCAGCCGAGTTATCGACGGTGATCCCGCCCGATTGCTCCTGCTTTTGCCGCATCGGATCATTGGTCGTCAGATCGGGTGAAATCCGGTCCCAAGTCGTCCCCTGATCGCGTGAGCGGAACAGGAATTGCGCACCGATATAGATCGTGCCCTTTTCACCCGGTGACATATGGAGCGGCGCATTCCAGTTGAATCGCAGTTTTTCTTTATAGCCGCCCTTGGGCTGAATATCGCGCTGTTGCAGCGTCTTGCGGTTAATCCGTGAAAGGCTGCCACCCTGATATTCGGCATAGGCATAGTCGGGGTCAGCGGGATCAGAAAATGTCCAGAAGCCATCGCCACCGTAAAGATTTTCCCAGCGGTCATTGCTGATCCCCCCGGGATAGGCGCTATCGCCTGCCCAGCTACTATTATCCTGTAGGCCGCCGTAAACCTGATACGGGTCTTTATCGTCGGTACTGACATGGTAGAATTGGCTGATCGGCAGGTTTTCCGATTTGATCCAGCGGTTGCCGCCATCATAGGATGTCCACATGCCGCCATCATCACCGCCGATCATATGCTGAGTGTTGTTGGGGTTGATCCAGAGCGCGTGCCAGTCGGCATGTGATCCGCCGCCGGTGGTGCTGAAACTCTTGCCACCATCTTGAGAAACGATGGGCTGCAAGTTCATTTTGAACACACGGTCAGCGTCCTTGGGATCGACCACCATCTTCGCAAAGTAAAAGGGTCGCCACACCATATTCTGGCTGCGGTCGCGCTCTTCAAAGCTTTTGCCGCCGTCATCCGAAACATAGAGCGCCGAACGGACATTTTCGATAAAGGCATAGACGCGCTTGGGGTTTGACGGCGCAAAGACGATCTCGCTGCGTCCCCACGGCCCCTTGGGCAGACCTTTGGTGTTGGCATCGCTCATCGCTCGCCAGCTTTTGCCGCCGTCGAGCGATTCCATTACGGCGCTCGCCGAAGCTTTGTCTGGCCCTTCACCGCCCGAGCGGAATGTCCAACCCTGGCGCCGAAAATCCCATAGCCCAGCAATCAGCCGGTTCGAATTTGACGGATCAACCGCAAGCGTTGAGCAGCCCGTTGAAAGATTGCTACCTTTGAGGATTTGCGTCCAATTTTTACCGCCGTCACTTGTCTTATACAGTCCGCGATCCGCTGAATCTGACCACAGCGCGCCCGGCGCACAGACATAGACGATTTCGGAATTTTTGGGGTCAACAACGATGTTCACAATCCGCTCGACATTGGGCAGGCCCATCCGTGTCCAGCTATCGCCGCCGTCGGTTGACTTATACACGCCGTTGCCAACCGAAACCGAGTTGCGCGTCCAGCTTTCGCCGGTGCCAACCCAGACAGTTTGCGGGTTGTTCGGATCAAGCGTAACTGCGCCGATGGATTGAACGGGTTGCTTATCAAAGACGGGCTTGAACGTTGTGCCGCCGTCATTTGATTTCCAGACGCCGCCAGAGGCCGCACCCACAAAGATCGTTACCTTGCCATCTGCTTCCTGACGGACGGCGAGTGAAGCGATACGGCCAGACATGGTGGCCGAACCAATGTTACGAATACCGATCCCCGAGACTGCGGCAGAATCAGCCGTTGCGTTCTGCGCGGTGGCGATGCTGCTGAGCGAACCAGCGGCGGCAAGCGCGATGAACATGCGGGTTTTGAACATGATCGGGATCCTCACTTGCTGGCGGTTGGTTTGGCGGCGGGGCTGGCCGGTTGCGCGAAATATCCAGGCTTTACCTCGGCATTGGCACTGGCCATTTCAATCGAAACCTGCTGGCGCTCGCTTGATCCTTTTTGCCCGCTTGCGACAGACATCGGGAAATAAACGCCGCCGACCTTTTCATAGTCGCCAAGCTCATATTCAAACACCTGCTCGGCACCGCGCACCTTGCGCGTTTCGGTCACCCCGACCTCAAGATAGGTGCCTGGATCAAGCAGATAGACGAAACTATCGCCGTCCTTTTCCGACACGCGAAGCTTATACACCAGCGTGCCGTCAAAATCCTCGCGTCCAAGATATTCAACGGTGCTGCCGTTCGTGGCCGCCGAAAGCAATGGCCCATCGACAAGCCCTGCGTCGGCAAGCGAACGCGCATCATCGGCTGACATGGTTTCGGCATCACGACGCCCACCAAACGGGTTGATGGCCCAGCCCGTTTTGCCATCATAAGCCTGAATCAGCGTGAGACCCTGAAGCGTTGAATCGTAACGAACGGCACCTGCACCGCCTTGGCCAGAGCGGGCGCGCGTTTCGACATAATCAAGCTCGAAATCCCCCGGAAAACGGACGGTACCCTTGAATTGGATCGTCCGCAGTGCCCGTAGCGCTTCGGCCCCGCCGCGCGCCTCAAGATTTTTGGCGACCAGCTCTTGCGCGCTCGGTTCGGCGGCCCATGTCGGGGCTATCGGCATAGCAAGGGCCACAAACGCAAATATAGTTTTCTGAATTCGGCGCATGGCCCAACCTCCACCTCTATCATTCTGGGGCGCAAGGCTATGCCTGCGCGCCCTGCGCGGCAAGGCGCTTTGTCGTTGATTTTGGTCGGTTGGCAGATTCGCACGCGCGCACTTTTCTCGGCCGCACATTGGATACAGCTCGTTACAGCCCTGCCCGAAACTAGTATCCCGGTTTCTCGTCCCCACTACTCGGCAATATCGGCTTTCCTGAACAACGCCCGGTCAGCTTCGCCAAAGCCGAAGCGCCAGATCATCCAGCCATAGGCAAGCAGGATTGCGGGGATGCCCAGAGCAAGTTCCGCCCATTCGGGCAGATTGATGATGATTTGGCCGATGAGGATGGCGACAGCGCCCGCAATCGGCAATGCCCAGCGCCATACCGAAACGCGCGCACCAAGCACATGTGTCGCCAGCCGCGATTTTATGAGCGACGATATGCCGAGCGAGAGTGCGAGTGCAATCGCTGGCCCCGCCGCTTGAAAAAGTTCAGGATAGCCCAAGCGCCGGATACCGATGATCAGCGCAAAGGTCAGGATGATTTGCAGTGTGATTGTCCCAAGCGACACAATTAAATTGCGCATCCGCGCAACATAGACAAGCGCAGCCTCGCTCACCACCGCAATCGCTGCGGCCACTTCAGCGAGGAGCAGGAACGCAAGCGCGCCGTTGCCGCCGACGAAATCACGCCCCGGCCCGATTAGCCCCATCAGCGCCTCTCCCGGAATCCCGAGCGCAAGCGCAACCCCGGTTTGCGCGGCAATAATCCAGAAACCGACCTGGCTGATTTGCCCGGCAATCGCCGCGCGGTCGCCCTCTTCAAGCTTACGCGTAATGACCGGGCCAAGCACAGGGTCAAAACTGGTTTTAAGCTTTTGCGGCAGCGAGGCGACCTGCTGCGCCACCCAGTAAATCCCGACGGTTGCAGGCGAAACAAACAACCCAAGGATCACGACATCGATCCGGCGCGATCCCCATTCGATTGCATCGGCAAGCGCAAGCGGGGCGTTTCGCCTCGCCAACGCATAAAGTTCGGTGCCGCGCGGCGTCCACCCTTTGGGCAAGCCGTAGCTTTTGAGGAATGGAATGACAGATGCGATCAACGCCATCACGATCGATGCCGAATAGGCCACGAGCAAGCCGTCACGCGGCAGAGACCAGGCAAGGCCAAAAGCAACAATGCTGATCGTCCATGGCTCGACAATCGCCCGCGCACGCACCGTTGCGCCAATATCAAAGCGATAGGCCAGCGCGGCCAGCATCACATCTGATAAGGCAAGCGCCGGGATCGCGAGCGGCAACAGATTATCAAGCCCGTTGATCTGGCTGTTGGGGAACATCACCTGCGGAAAAATCATCAGCAGCACCGTCGGGATCAGCGTGGCCAGAATAACAACGAGGATACCGTCCCACGCGCCATTTTCCTTGCCCGCACCCGCCAGATGGAGCGCAAGCCCGCGCTTGAGGCCCAGCGTCGCGATCTGCGCGGCAAATTCAACGACAACAATTGCATAGGCCAGCCGCCCCAATGCCTCTGCACCGTACCATTGGCCGCCAACAATCAGGAACGGAATGCGCGCGATCAAGCGAATGAAAAAACCGCCAACATTGGCGCGCCCCCCTTTGGCAAGGGCTGCGATGTCCTGATTGGGTTCTGGAGAGGCCACTAAATCAACTCGCCATCCCCGCGTAGGCGGGAATCCATCTAAAGATTTTCACCATCTTCCTTACCGGAAGATGGTTTTCCGCCTGCGCGGGAATGGCGGAAGGGTTCATCACCGTATCCCGACCACCACAGGCGCGTTGGGCAGGCTGCCGCGAATATCGGGCGAATACATCGCCTCAACCCGCGTTGGTGGCAGAGTGAAGCGGCCTGAGCCATTGAGGCGCAGGGCATATTCGGTAACAAACTGCCCGCGCGGTACCCATTCAAAATAGCCGCGCCACGCATCATTGCCGCGCTCGACATAGCTTGGTGATACGCCCTCACCGTCTGATGCCGCAGCGCCGAGGACGCCCGATTGGCCACCAAGATTGCCGATGATCGTTGCGCCGGGCGGCACGGGATCACTCACCACGACCCAATTGCGTTCAGCATTGGCGTCAACGGTGATCCGCACCTTGATGACATCACCGCGTGTGAAGCGGCCCTTGTTTTTCTGCGAGACGATGATGACGGTCTTGCTTATCTTGTAGCCCGCGAACAGTGGCTGTTTAAGCGGGACAGCGGCGGAGACCGAGATCATCGCCCATGGGCCAGCGCCGCCGTTATGCACAAATAGCAGCGGCATCTTCGCGGGTGTAAGTGGTAGACGCAGTGGAGCCGTGCCGCTCGCCATCGGCCACCCTTGGCTGCGGCTGACCCCGTTTAAGCTCACGCTCGTCGTGCCGGTGACGGCGCTTGCGGGATAGAGGCTGGCGAAGCGGCGCGCGGCGATGGTGCCCCATGCGTTGGCGGGGGTTGTATCCCAATGCCCGCGCCGTTGCCGCAGTGAAACGCCGACCATCATCTTGGGAGCCTCGTCGCTCCAGCCGGGGCGGCCAAGCGCTGTCAGCAAAGCCTTGATTCCGGTTTCATCAGTCGATGTCATCATCCACCATGCGGCATTATCCTTGTCGGCAAGGTCTAGCCGTGACCCTTCGTAGATGATCCGCTGGCGCAATGTCCGTTCGGCGGTTTCGCGAAGCGTGGTGTTCGCGCCCTTGGTGCGGTCAATCGCGGTGATCCAGTCGACAAGCGCCGAGGTTGGCATATCGGCAGGCGCAGTGGACACAGTGGACAGTATCGCAGGCGTTGCCTCACCAACGCGCGCCAACGCGGCAAGCGCTGCAATCCGCGTTAAAGCATCATTTTCGGCCCATGGGTTCTCGCGTTTGAGGCGGCCATCGACGACGGCCTTCATCGCCTCGATCATCCGCGCTTTGGGGGCTTGCGGGATGATGAAGCCCGCCTCCGCCGTCATCGAAAGGACGTAAGCCGTCAGAGCTTCGGAGCCCGAAAGCCCCGCCATCGGGAAGTAACGGAGCAGGCCGTCACTATCCATATAGGCCGGAATATCGCCACCAAGCACTGTCCATGCGCCCGCATCGCCAAGCACAACCGCGCGGCTCAAACGCTGTTCAAAACAGCTATAGGGATAGCTCCCCATATAGCTGCGCACCCCGGCAAGCGGCGGGGCGAGGCTATCGGACAGCTTCACATCAACAAAGCCTGTTCCACTCAGCGTCCCCGCAGGCGCTGCGAGTGGAAGCGACGTGCCCGCACCAACGCGCGCGAGCGTTGCCGCCCAGATTTCGACAGGAACGGCCGGGATAACGGCTTGGCTGACCGCAATTTGGTCAACCGCTTTGCCGTCGGCGGATTTGGCTTCAACGCGCCAATCAAGCTTTGCTGCATTCTCGGGTGCGGTCAGGTTCCATGTCACGGGCACTGCACCGCCTGCAGGAATCGTAACCGTCAGCGGCGGGCCTTTGGCGATGCTCGGGGTGACGCCAACGGTGGCCGTAACCGTCATCGCCTTGTCAGACGCATTGCGCAGCGTAAAGCTCGCCCCGTAGAAATCGCCCGAACGGACAAGCGGTGGCAGCCCAGAGAATATCTGCAAATCTTGGGCGGTTCGCACACTTGCTTCACCTGTGCCGAACAAGTCAACGCCGCTGCTCGCAATCGCAACCATGCGGAATGCCGAAAGCGATTCAGAGAGCGCGACCGGAATCCGTGCGCGGCCCGCTGCATCGAGCGCAACGCGCCCACGCCAGAGAAGGACGGGGCGAAAATCATCGCGGGTCACCCCTGACAGGTCTCCACCACCTCCACCACCGCTCGTCACCGCTTTTTTACCGTAAGTGCGTTTGCCGACGACCTGCATTTGCGCGGTTGAGGTCAGCACCGAAATTGGCCGCTCACCCATCATCGCGTCGATCAGCTTCCAGCTTTCATTAGGCTGCAATTGGAGCAGCGCCTCATCGACCGCTGCAAAGGCGATTTCGGCCGATTTTGCAGGTTTGCCGCCGGGTTCGGTCACGGCAACGTCAATGCTCGCGGTTTCGCGGACGGCGTATTTTTGCTTGTCGGCCTTGACGGTGACGCCCAATTGATGCGCCTCCCAACCGACCTTCACCTTGGCGATGCCGAGGCGGTAACTTGGCTTGGCGAGATCAACCAGCGCGGTTGGCGCGGCACCTTCGCGACTTAAGAACGGCAACCCCCAATTGCGCGCGATATTGGCGAGCCACAGCTTGAAGCCACCAATCCGCCCGCGCACCGCGAGCACGCTGACGTAAACATCAGGCGCATAAGCGCCGGGCATTGGCACTTCGATCACAGGATCTTTGCCCGATAGCTCAGTGACAAAGCTCGAGAGCACGCCCTCACGCTCGACTGTGACAAGCGCGGTTGCGGCGCGGAAGGGCATCCGCACCTGAAACTTCGCCGTCTCACCCGCCTTGTAGCTTTTGGCCTCGGGGATGATGTCCATCCGGTCGCCGTTGTCGCCGCCGAACCACCATTCATCTTCGCCTGCGAGCCAGACTGAACGCACCGACCGGGCGATATTGCCATTGCTGTCAGTCGTGGTTGCCACCACGATGACCTCGCCCGAAATGTCAGGCGAGAGCGCGCACGATGCCAGCCCTTGCTTGTCAGTTGTCGTGCTGCAATCGGCGTCGAGCTTGGTCGTCCGCGCCTGATTGTCATAAGCGTAAAATCCGCCGATCAAGCGCCGCCGCGCGGTCAATATCTCGCGACTATAGACTGCAACTTTGATCGGACGTCCGCCAACCGCTTTGCCTTCGGGCGTGATCACCGCGAGCTTCAAGCGCAGATCATCATCGCGCATCAGCCAGCCGTCGGTCTTCACGCCGAGCATGACGCCCGATGAGAGCAGCCTTATCCGCTGCGATGCCGTCAGCGTTTCGCCGTTCGCGTCCTCATAATCCATCTCGACGGTCATCGCGGTAGCGGCGTCAACCTCTTGCGCGATATCAATGCTCGTCCGCGCGGTACCATCGCCGCCAAGTGTGACGGGTAATGTTTGCGAGAGCGGCAGGGGCAGCGCGTCTTCCTCGCCTTCACCGTTTAGCGGCACGATGCCTTCAACCACGGCGCGACCGCCAAATGTCCAATCCTCCCAGCCTTCAGGGCTGCTGATATCACTGGCAAAAGCGGTGCGGATGCTGACGGGCAATCCCGGCGCGCCGCCGCCCGACAGGAAGCCAATGAACAGATCAAGCGGCACGCTCTTTGGCCGGACAAGCGCAGTCTTCGGCCCCGAAACGCTCGCGCGCATTGTCGGCAGACGGAATTCATCGACGCGGAAATTCTGTTCGCTGTAGTAAGTTTTGTCGCCGACGATGACTGACAGGCCGTAATCGCCCTGCGGCGCGCCTTGCGGGGCCGTCCACGTCGTTTCGCCGATCCCGTCCTTGCCGATCGACAGCGGCAGATCAAATTCAGTGCCCGATCCACTGTGCGACAGGCGCAGTATGCCCTTGAGTTCGCCCGCGAGCGCAAAACCGGTGCCGACCGGACGGCGCAGAATATGCTTCATATTGATCGTGTCGCCCGCCTTGATCAGCGTGCGGTCAAAGACGGTGTGGATGATATCGTCTTGCGCGGAATAGCCATAGTTCAGATCAAAATCATAGGGGCGGATGCCTTCGCTCCATGCGGTAAGCGTGAAGCTGAAATCGCCAGGTTTGCGCGCCGAGATCATCAGCGGGTGGGTCGTGTCAGTGGTGCAATCGCCGTAAGTTTCGGGCGCGGGCAATCCGCCCTTGATCAGGAAGCGCCCCTGCGCATCACTCGTTCCGCGCGCGAGCAACGTGCCGGTGCAGCTATCGGTAACGCGCACGTTCGCGCCGCTCACGCTCTTGCCGCTATCAAGTGCTGTAACCCACGCGAGCGAGGCTTCGCGGCCCCATTTGAAATGCACCGCCATGTTGGTGACGAGCGCGCCCGCGGCAACATAGCGCGGGACATCACGGCCAAGCAGCGCGCGGCCAAGCTTGGGGCTGGCCAGCTCAACCACATAAAAACCGGGGTTTTTAAGCGGGATGCCGACGACTTCAAAATCCTTGCCTTTGCCGGGTAGGGCGAGCGCGACATCTTCACCCTTGCCGTCGAGCAAAGCCTTGGTGCCGGTGTAATTGACCTCGACCTCTTCTTTCCCGCGCTTTTCAGTGCGGACATCGCGGTCATCAGCGGTACCCAAATCGCGCAGCCACTGCGCAACTTGCCCATCCGAGGCATCAACGCGGAGCATTTCGCCGCTGACCTTGTCAACGCGGCGCGCAAGGGCTGGCTCAACCGCGCGGACGGTGACGGGCAGGACGCCGCCCTCTTTGGCTTCGACAATCCCGAAGTTCGCCGCGAATTTGACCAGCGGGGGCGCTTCATCAACACGCACCTCAAGCGGGAACCGCTCGGCATTGGCGAGGGCGCGGCCGCTTTCATCCTTGATGGCGGCGGGTAGTATCAGCGTCGCCTTGCTTGCAGGCGGAAGCGGTGCGGAGAACTCGATATCGTTCACCATCGCCTTGCCCTTTTCGGACGGCTTTGGCGAAACCAAAGTGCCATCGGCGAATTTCAACCGAACCGCATTTGCCGAGTCCGCCGATATTGGCGCGGTGAAGCGGACATAGGCTGGCTCGACGGGATTGCATCCGGCCTGCGGGTTCGTGCGGCTGCATTCAAAGCGCGCGGTGAAGGGCTTGCGCACGGTGAAATCAAAGCGTTGATCGCGGCCCGATTGGCGACCGGCTCCATCAGCAATGCCGCTTGCCCAGACCAGCGCCATATCCTTGCCGGGAGGAAGCGGACGGCGGCATTTGACCGCGATCACTTGCTTGTACGCCGCCGCTGGCGCGCCCTTGGCCTGCGGCAGGCCAGCGCTTTCAAGGAAGTTGCGCAATTGCCAATTATCATCGCCCAGATCAGCAATCAGCTTTGGCGCGACCGCTTCCTCAAGCACATCAAGCGCGATCTTTTCGCCAATGCCGTCAACCGCGCAGTAGCCAGCGCTGGCGACCGATTGGCGCGCAGGCGGCGTGTTGGTGGCAACGAGGAAAACCTGATCCTCCTCAATGTCGCCGTCATAACTGCCGGGAAGGACAGCGCGGGCGGACGGCCCGCCAGTATCAATGGTAAACGCGCGCTGGCCCGTAACGCCGACGCCGCGCGCGCTTTTGAGGTCATCACGCAGCTTGACCGCGCACGTCAGCCCGCCGGGCAGCGCGCTGGCAAATTCGTGCACAAACGTCTGCGGATCAACCCAGCGGCCAGTGCCGCCAACGGGACAGGTAACCCCAACCGGCGGGGCAGCGCGCGGATCGCCCAGCGGCACCATATTTTCGGAAAAACGCAGCGTGAAACGGTCAATCACGCCCGCATTGCCGCCAGCCGTACCCGGAACCGCGAGGGTGACCTGGGGAGCGGCATCGCTGAGCGCAATGATCGGTGTAGCGATGAGGCCAAAGCCGGTGAGCAAGGCAAACAGCTTCAATCTCATCATTCGCTCCTCTTCTTCACTCACGCTTGCACGGGAATGACGGTTTAGAATGAATTATACCATCAAATTTTAGCTGTATTCGCCGCAATCGAAAATGCAGGTGTGGCATTATCATTCATGCCAAGCGCGTTTGATAATTTATCCGGATAGGGTACCAGGTCCTCAAGCGTGTGGCGGTCAAGATGCGCTAGGAGCGCAGCGATGCCGCCCGCCAATATGCCCTTCAGCCCACATGCGCGGATAGCAGCGCACCGATTGGTGGCAAGATCGAAGCATTCAACGAAATGATCAAAATCCTCGATTGCCCTCACCACAGCACCAATGTTAATCTCCCGAGGCGGCAGCGCCAATTGCAGGCCCCCGCCACGGCCTCTGGTGGTTTTTACAAATCCCCCGGCGACGAGACGCTGAATCACCTTCATCAGGTGGTTTTGCGAAATATGGTAATGATGCGCCACGTCGCTTGTCGTTCGCGGGCCCTCACTGACCGACAGCAGCATAAGCGTCCGCAGCGCATAGTCAGTTTGAACAGTCAGTCTCATCTAATTCGGATAATATATATTGATTTTGCGCGCAAGCGGGCATATTTGGCATAATATATACCAGTTTATATGGAGCATGTTTTGACGGGATTTGCAGAAGAGGCCCGCATCCGCAAAGCCGAAGAAGCGCACGAAATGGGCATTGATGATGCGCTCATTTCTGCACTCGTTGACCAGTTTTATGCCAGGATTCGTTCTCACCCCTCACTAGGCCCGATTTTTGCCCGGCGCGTTCGTGAGTGGCCTGTACATCTTGGGCGTATGAAAGCATTTTGGGGGTCAATCGCGATCGAGTCAGGACGTTATCATGGCAATCCAATGCTCAAACATGTTGCCATAGGCGAAATCCGTGAGGAACATTTCAGCGATTGGTTAGCGCTGTGGGCTTCGACCGTGAAGGACGTTATCCGCGATGACAGGGCGGCCGAATTTTTTAACAGCCGTGCCAAACGGATAGCCCAGAGTTTGACGATGGGGATAGCCCTTCATGGTGAGCGTCAAAGGCAAACTACATCACTTTAGTAGTAACACGAATATCTTATTTCGAATGAGTGCCAAAAATCACAGTATGTATAAATTACAGACTCAGATTTTTCATCAAAAATCAATTATATAGAAATATATCAGCCGATATTGAATCGGTTTCTGAAAAATTATATCATCAACAATGCCATTTGTTTTTAGAAAAAATTTACCAAACTGATTCGTTTACGAATGCCACAAGTGACATATGTCACAGTGTTTTATCTCAGTACTAGCGCAATTCATATCTGTCGTATTTATGTCATCTGATGATAATAACAACTTTTTTCCAGATATTAAAATTATTGTTCGTTATGATGATAAAAAACATTCAAAATGAATTAAAATTAAACCTGTCTCACAAATATGCATTTTATATATGGACAGAGAATATGGCGCGCGTTAGCTCTTCGCAACTGCCATGTGAACCACTGACGTATGGCAGTAAAAAATAATAAACTCGCATTATCAATATGGTCGCCATATAAGCAGGAGAGCAATAATGAAAGTAGATATATCTGATTTAATAGAAGAGTCACTATCACATAGAGCTGTAAATCATCCATATCTTGAAGCATTAAATAATGGAGATTTACCTTGTATAAATTTTGCTCTTAAAGATTTTGCATATCAATATTATGGCTACTCGCTACATTTTCCTCGGTATCTCACATCAGTGATATCCAAGCTTGATAACCATAATCATAGAAGAAGCTTATTAGAAAATCTTACGGAAGAATCCGGAATATATGAAGAAGATGAATTGCGTGAACTCGAAAGCATTGGCATCGATCCAGAGTGGGTAAAAAACATACCGCACCCTGTTTTGTTCAAGCGATTTTATACCGCAATTGGCGCAGGGGATGACGATAATATAGAACGCAGCGAGTCCGTGCAATTGGTAAGCTGGCGCGAAATGTTTCTTTCAACCCTAACTTATGGCACGGCGGCTGAATCTGTTGGCGCGATCGGCCTCGGTACGGAAAATATCGTGAGCACCATTTATCGCCCGTTCGTAAAGGCGCTAAGCTACTTGAATCTAAACCCAAGGGATACCGTGTTTTTTCCGCTCCACACGGCGGTGGATGATCATCATCAGGAAACACTGGCGGAAATTTCACGCCATTATGCTGCGCTGCCAAATGGCAAATCGGATCTCCGAAAAGGGATGATAAAAGCGCTGTCGTTGCGCTCGGCATTCTGGGACTGGATGTATGAACGCGCGCTCGACTTCAAACCTGGCAGCGTGAGCGGGAAACCCGAATTAGTGTTCGCATAAAATTATAGCAGGTGATTTATGACTGAAATACTCAACATTCTGATTGATAGGGTTGCTGATCGCACACCTAAAAATTACGATTTTGAAAATGACAAATTCATTTACAAATCCGATGAGGATGGATCATCACTTTATCGTAATAAGAATGAAAAATTAAATATTGATTTTTCTGTAGATAAATTGAATTTTTCAGACATTCAGACCATGGATCCACGAATTGTTACGATATCTCCATCCAGTAACAATGAATTACACAAGCATGCCCATGAATCCATATTTTATATAATCAAGGGCACAGGGAAAGTTGTGATTGGTAAAGATACCATATCTGTATCCACCGGGGACATTGCATTTGTGCCTCGGTGGATATTTCATCAATCCAAAAACACATCAAATACTGAAGATCTAGTTATTTTAGCAATAACAGATTTCGGACTGACTAGCGCAGTATTAGGTGACTATGACAAAAGAACACGACTCGCTGAAAAAGGAGATGATGCAGTATTTTCACTTTAGCGATAAAAATTTCGAATATGAAATTATATTTAGTTGTGCTGTAGTTATATTATATTATAAAAGGGAGAAATGCAATGATCAGCAAAACTGACACGCTGAAATTAAAAAATTACTACATATCTGGCTTTACAGCAATGTTGTGCCTCGCTTCCACTCCTGCTTATGCTGATGAATCATTATTTGCTTATGCTATTGGCTCTGATACTCAACAGAAGGGACGTGGAGAAGCTTCAATCCGTCTTACAGATCGTTTTGATAAGGACTCTGGCCGGTACAATGGCCTAGATGTTCTATTTGGAACAGAATATGGGGTATCAAATCGCCTATCTGTAGGGGTTGATCTGGAAATTTTCAAATTAAACTACAAAAATGCTTTTGCTCAAATCCAAACTTCACCAGGAGTTTTTCAGGATTTTTACGAACCACAATTTAATAAAACAAAAGTCGGTCGATATGGTTTCAATGTCAAATATCAAATATCTAGCCCATACACGAGCAAAATTGGTGTAGCGATTAATACCGAGATATATTATCGACCAAATTTTGGACGTGTCGATGGCTCCAAACAAAAGCAGCTATCCTTTGAGCCCAGTCTAATTTTGCAGAAAAACTTTCGTAATGATACTATTGTGACGTTATTAAATATCAAAGCTGAAATCGAAACTGTAAAAAATAGACAATATAAAATTGCTACAATCGATGCGAATGAAATAAAATTTGAACCGACTGCTGGGGTTTCATATCGATTTGCACGTAATCTTTATATAGGCGCCGAAGGCTTTTATCGGGCTGATAATGCAAACGGCAAATTTAATCATGATAGTTTATTTCTTGGGCCAACAATTCATTATGGCGGAAAGAATTTTTATCTAACCGCAACATTTTTGAGGCAGCTAACCGGATCTCCAACCTATTCATTTTCGACCAGAGATTTTTTTGTCGGGCGTGGTGTTAATCTGGAAGAAGAGACGCGAAATGAGGCGCGCCTAAAGATTGGATTTAATCTCTGAGGAAATTATTATGATTAATAGAAGGAATTTCATAATTGGTGTTCCGGTTGCTTTAGCTGCTATTTCGACAGTATCGCCTGCTAATGCAACTGTTTATTTCACGGAAGCGACTATACGAAAATCTATGTTTCCAACGGCATCGCAGTTTATTGATCGTTCTCTGACTCTTACACCTGTCCAGGTAAAATCAATAAAAAAGGCTGCGTCGGCATTTGTATTGAAAAATAAGGTGCTGGTGTGGGATGTAATGGGTGCCACGGGTAAAATCGGAACGCTTTTCATCGACCAAGTCTATGGGAAACATGAATTTATTACTTACGCACTGGCGCTAGGCCCTGACGGCGAGGTCACGCGTATCGAAGTGATGGACTATCGTGAAACTTATGGGGAGCAAGTGCGTAATCAAAATTGGCGAGCCCAATTCTCTGGAAAGCGCTATGGTCAGCCGATATTTCTGAACAAGCAGATAAAAAATATATCCGGTGCAACATTGAGTTGCATTCACCTGACTGAGGGTGTTCGTCGTCTTCTTGCAACCAAAGCGCTGGTTCTGACGGCCTGATCATGGCATTGGTGCGTCGTGCCCAGCCATGGCTGGGAACCCTTGTTGAGATATCGCTTGATGCGGCTGATGAACAAGCCTTTCAATCTGCGTTCGGGTTGATAGGCGAAATTCACAGCCGCATGTCATATCACAGCAATGACAGCGATTTGGCGTTATTGCGCAGCGCGGCTCCCGGAACGACCGTTACCGTATCGCCCCATACTGTTGAGGTTCTACGATTGGCGAAATGGCTCTTTGATGAAACTGCGGGTTTGTTCGATATCGGTATTGGACGAAGGCTTGTCGCCGCCGGCTATCTGCCAAAGATGGATGGCAGGCCTTTGTTTCAATTTACCGGCAATGCAGGAGACATTGAGATTGTCGATGACGCGCATGTCGTCTGCCATCGACCGATCCTGATTGATTTGGGCGGCATCGCGAAGGGCTATGCTGTCGATGTGGCATTGAGCGGATTGGCTGATCGTGGCTGCACATATGCGCTTATCAATGCCGGGGGTGATCTTCGCCATATGGGGCCGTGGCCCGAAACGATTGGGCTACGTGGCCCCGATGGTGTGGTTTCACACGAGATTGAGATTGCCAATGTCGCGGTTGCCACTTCGTCTAATTTTCTGTTCCGCCGCAAAAGCCGGGGCCGCGTTGTATCCCCACATATCGGTCGTGATCTCGACCCGCTACTTATCGACACTGCGGTGACGGTTGTTGCCCCTGAATGCACACTTGCAGATGCCATGACAAAAATTGCGATGGCAGACCGTGGGCTTGCCGAGCACATGCTGTCCAAAGTTGGCGGATCATTTTTTTCCATCCCAATGAAAGAGGATGCAGCATAATGGTACATACAAAATCGGGCCGGCTCGCACGGTGGCAGACTTGGCTAATTATGGGCAGTAGTGCCATTTTGTGGCTGACGGGCGCGGCTTGGGTCTTGCTTCATTATTTTGGTGAAATTGCAGGAGAATTTGGCCCTGAAACCAATCCTGCGCAGCCCTGGCTTTTACGAATCCATGGATTGGTTCTGATTCCAGCCATATTGGTTGGTGGAAGTCTATTAACTGTCCATATCCCTAAAGGCTGGAAAGACAAAAGCCAAAAAATCGGCGGCATAGTCTTAACTGTATTTTTTGCTTCTCTTATTATTTCGGGGTATATGCTCTATTATATAGGGAGTGATGATCTCCGTAATTTGAGTAGCATGTTCCACTGGATAGTAGGAATATTAGCACCCGCGAGCTTTATATGGCACTATACTCATCGTTATTCAAATCGGAAACCTAAAAACAAGGCGGTTAGGTAATTTACAAACCCATAAATGACTCGGTTCCAAATATGATGATTTGGTAGCCCGGCTAATCTGGGTCGCGTGGACAAATTGACGCATCCACTTGCTAGCTGTCCACACGACCATTTTTCATCCCTTAAAACCGCTGGCCTCCTTTCGGCCCAATTAGCATTTTTGGTCGACTCGGTCTGGTCAGAAACCATCCCCTTTTTGAAGCTGCACCTTGGCTCCCTCACCCGAAGCGATTGTCCCTCGGGAAACCGACCGGCGGCATCCGTCCTGCTGCGCCGCGTGCGACGCGCCAAGGGGTTAGGTCGGTTTCGTTGCGGGTGCGTCCACTATCTCCACCCATCGCCCAGCTTAGGCCGTCTTCGAAGCGGAAGGTGACGACGTTGGCGAGGCCGCCATCGCGGTATTTCTGGATGGTCACGCCCTGCCCACGCCCCATTTCGGGCATTTCCTCAAGCGGGAAGACGACGAGCTTGCGGTTATCGCCCACCGCCGCGACATAATCATGGACGGCAGCAATGGTACGCACAACCGACAGCCGTGCGCCGCTACGGACATTGACCACCTGACGGCCTTTGCGCGTTTCGGCGATGACATCGGCGACAGGCGCGACAAAACCCTTCCCGTCCGATGCCGCGAGCAGCAGCCGTCCGCCGGCTTGGGCGGGAAGCAGCGTAAGGATCGCGACATTTTCAGGCATATCGATCATCAGCCGAACCGGCTCACCAAAGCCGCGCCCGCCGGGCAGCTTATCCGCAGCCAGCGTGAAAAAGCGGCCATCCTCGGCAACCAGCAACAGCTTATCGGTCGTTTGCGCATGGAAGGCGAATGCTGCGCCGTCACCGTCCTTGAACTTGAGCGCGTCCGCCGCGTCAAGCGCAACATGCCCCTTCATCGCACGGATCCAGCCACGCTGTGACATGATGACCGTGATCGGCTCGCGCTCGATCATCGCCTCAAGCGGGATATCCTTGGGCGGGGCGGCCTGCGCAATCGTCGTGCGCCGTTTGCCAAGCAAGGTTTCGGGGCCATAGGCGACGCGGAGCGCTACTAGGTCTTTCTTGAGCCGCGTCCGCTGCCGCGCGGGGCTATCAATCAGCAGGACAAGCCCTTCGCGTTCGGCGGCGAGCTTGTCACGTTCGCTCTTGATTTCAAATTCATCAAGCCGGCGAAGCTGACGCAGCCGCATGTTAAGGATCGCCTCGGCCTGTCGGTCATTCAAGCCAAATTCGGCGATCATCACGGGTTTTGGCTCATCCTCGGTGCGGATGATTTCAATGACGCGATCAAGGTTGAGATAGGCGATCAGATAACCGTCGAGCAGCTCGATCCGGTCATCAATCTTGCCGAGCCGGTGTTGCGCGCGGCGGACAAGCACCTCAATTTGATGCGCGAGCCATGCAGTCAGCACCGCTTTTAGGCTCATCACGCGCGGGGTGCGATCCGCTCCGAGTACATTGAGGTTGAGCGAGATGCGCGTTTCAAGCTCGCTGAATTTGAACAGGCTTTCCATCAGCACATCGGGATCAACCGAGCGCGAACGCGGCTCAATGATGATGCGGATCGCTTCGTCAGATTCGTCGCGCACGTCGGCAAGGATCGGGAGCTTCTTGTCGGCAATCAACTGAGCAATTTGCTCGATCAGTTTGCCCTTTTGCACCTGATAGGGGATTTCGGTGACAACCGCGACCCAGGTTCCGCGCCCCTGATCTTCAATGCTCCAGCGTGAACGCACGCGGAACGCCCCGCGCCCAGTGGCATAGGCTTCGGCGATGCTCGCGGGCGGATCAACGATGAGCCCGCCGGTTGGCAAATCGGGCCCTTGGACAAATGCGAGCAGTGCCGCATCGTCAGCCTCGGGTTGGTCAATCAGGAGAGTCGCCGCGTCGATAATCTCCGCCACATTGTGCGGCGGAATGTTGGTCGCCATGCCAACCGCAATTCCGCTTGAGCCATTGGCGAGCAGATTGGGGAAGAGGCCGGGAAAGATTTCAGGCTCTTCCTCTTCGCCGTTATAGGTCGGCTTATAATCGACGGTGCCATCGTCAAGCCCCGCCATCAGCGCGATGGCAGAGGTCGTCAACCGCGCCTCGGTATAGCGGTAGGCAGCGGCATTATCACCGTCGACATTGCCGAAATTACCCTGTCCATCAACAAGGGGGTAACGTAGCGAGAAATCTTGGGCCAACCGCACCATCGCATCATAAACCGATTGATCACCGTGCGGATGATATTTGCCGATGGTGTCACCAACCACGCGTGCACATTTTTTATACGCACTCGCCGGATCAAGCTTGAGCAGACGCATCGCCCAGAGCAGGCGGCGGTGAACAGGCTTTAGCCCATCACGCAGATCAGGCAGCGAGCGCGCAGTGATCGTCGACATCGCATAAATCAGGTATCGATCCGAAAGCGCAGTATCGAACGGCGAATCAACAATCGCATCGAACGGGTCTTCGGGTGGCGCAGGCGGATCAAGCAAATCACTCATCCGTGCGCGTTAGCAGGCTCGAGTCTATCGTTCCAGTACATGATTGACGCGCGCGATTTGCCCCACCTCACAGTTGCGAATTACGAGAAATAGCTAGACTGGCAAGCCCCGTCACAATAGAGCAGCGGCACAATCCCCATAGGCATATCGTTATGCCGACTATAACCGAAGTATCAGAGTGTATCACCATGGTGTCGATTGAGACATTTTTCGTTTGCTTGATCTGCGCGGTATTGACGGGCCTGTTGTGCCTGTTGGCCATGCGCATCTGCACCGGCCTTGGCTTGATCGATATCCCCGATGCGCGCAAACGCCACCGGCAGCCGACTCCGCTTGCTGGCGGCCTCGCCTTGGCGCTGATTGCATTGCCAATGTCGACCGTGCTTGCCATTTTTGGGACGCCGCCATCAATGCGGGCCTCGCTGCTCCTCTTTGTGGGGGCGACCATGGCGATGGTTTTGCTCGGGCTTGAGGACGACCGGAGCTCACTCTCGGCGCGTAATCGGCTTGTCTTATCAATTGTGATCTTTGTTTCGGTTGCCATGTTTGATCCTCTGTTCAACATCCGCCAATTGCGTTTCACTGTTCCGATGCTTGAAATTGGTATGGGCATTGCCCCCGTCGGGTTTGCCTTCACGACGCTTTGCTGCGTCGGGCTGGTCAATGCGGTCAATATGGCGGATGGCAAGAACGGCTTGGTGATCGGTCTTTGCATTGGCTGGCTGGCCATGCTCGCCATGCGCGCGCCGCCGTTTTTACTGCCTCAAGTGCTCCTGTTGGTCGCAAGCCTGCTCAGTCTCCTGTTTTTCAACTTGAGGGGACGAATTTTTCTTGGTGACGGCGGCGTGTACGGTTTCGCATGTGCCATTGGTCTCCTGACAATTGCAACGTATAACAGCCCTGGTTCAATCGGGCGCCACGCGCTTGCCGGAGAGGAAATCATGCTATTGTTCGGCCTGCCAATACTTGACTCGTTCAGATTGACATATTCACGGCTCCGTCGCGGACAATCGCCAATGGCAGCAGACCGGGATCATTTTCACCACCATCTCCAGGCTAAGCTGGGCTGGCCAAAAGGCCTGATTGCCTATTTGTTGCTTGCACTGATTCCAAGCCTTCTCGGCTTCACCGGGATAATCCAACCGTCAATCAGTCTGGCCTTAATGACCTTGCTTTATGTATCGATCATCTATGTCACACGCGACCAGCCGTCGCTCAAAAGTGCGTCAGACTGTTAGATGCAATATTCCGTATATAGATTGCGTCTACGCCTAGGCATCTGCCAAGGCGCATCCTCATGAATCGCAACGCATCAGTGAGCCGTCATACTGCGCCAGTGAGCATGATGAATCCTGCCCAAGGAGACCGCCTGTCTCCCCGGCAGATACTCACGCCGTCCGGCATAGAAATTGGCATCACTGCGGTTGCGACCATTTTTGCAGCCTTCGGCCATATTTACGGTGGTGAGCTTGTCATGTTCACCAATTATATTGTTCCGACCATATTAATTTCAGGCCTACTGTTTGGCGGTTTGCAATTAGTATTGCGCGACATCTCAAGCATATGGTCACCTCTATTCTGGAACAGGGTCGTTCTCGTAGCCTATTTTGGCGTTGGTTCAATAGTTCCACTTTTTGTAAACAACGAAACTCAAAATTTGCTTGAAGCATTTTATCAATTTTTTCCCGAAGATGTTGGTAAATATAATTTAGTTGTTTGCATTTTCATTTTTTTCTATTTTGGATTTACATCAATTATTCTAAGAATAATCGAAATTACTAAAGTTTCTGACAGAAGTTTTGAAAAATCCCGGATATCAGAATTATATATTGGTTTAATTCTTTTGATCATTGGTATGATTATATATTACTTTATAATCATACCTAACGCTTTTTCTATTTATAAAGTTGAAGTTTCCAATTTTGTTATTGAAATTGGACAGGGAATATACATAGGTATATTTTTTCTATCGCTATGGTCATTAAAAAATAAATCCAATCTTATATATTTTATATACTTTATTGTTTTCGTCCAATTTTCCTTGGGGATTTTGGAATTAAATAAATCGACGAGTATGTTCCCGTTAATTATGCTTGCACTAGGGCACATATATTATCGCCCTGACGTGAGGCGCATTACCCTCTGGTTTATGGCGCTCATCTCGGTTTTTATGATCATCGCACCGCCCGTATCGCATGGCCGCGCTTATGGTGATTTCATTGCGACCAATGATGGGCCGATTTCGTTTGATGTCCGCGCCAATGCGCTGCTGTCCTATTTTGATCCGGAGGCTGAACTCGAACAGTCTGAGCTTCAAGTCGGTTGGGTCAGATTAAGCTATGTTAATGCTGCAACTTTTGCGATCAGCCAATATGATAGCGGCAATCCGGGCGATTCACTGCGCAACGTATTTATCGTCTGGATTCCACGATTTATTTATCCTGATAAACCGGCAATCACGGATATTGCCAAAGACTTCAACCTCGCGGCCACTGGCACTGATACGTCACAATCAACGCCGGGTATAATCGGCGAATCTTACTGGGTTATGGGCTGGTTCGGGGTTTTTCTTTTTTCGGCGATCATGGCAGCCATATCAACCTTATGGTCGGTTTATACAATTTCGGTTCTCCGAAGCGGCGCGTGGCATTTGTTTTTTGTTGTGCTGCTCGGAATGCGCGCGGGATCACGCATGGATGGCATGTTTGTGTCAGACGTAATGGGGCCGCTGGGCTATGCGTTATTGGGGCATTTCGTTTTGCAATTTCTAAACAGGCTGCTTGCCGAACGGCGCAATCCGGCGGGCAAACCTCTTGCAGCTTAGTGCTACGGAACGTCACCAATGTGCGGGATAGCCGGATACGCCGCATTTGCGGATAATTTCGATCCGCTTACGGAAAAGACACTCATTGCGATCCGCGATCATATGGCGGCACGCGGGCCCGATGGCCACGGGCTTTGGTTGAGTGAAGATCGCAGAGCGGGTCTTGCCCACCGAAGGCTCTCGATCATCGATCTAAGTGATGCTGCCGCACAACCGATGCATGATGCGCAGGGCCGCTATGTTATTACCTATAACGGTGAAATTTATAATTTTGCGGCGCTTAAAGCAAAGCTCGAAGCACACGGACGGGTATTCCGGTCTGAGTCCGACACCGAAACACTGCTTCAACTTTATGACGTTTACGGGGTCGATATGCTGCCGATGTTGCGCGGCATGTTTGCCTTTGCCATTTGGGATCGACGCGAACAATCCTTGGTTCTGGCCCGTGATCCTTACGGGATTAAGCCGCTCTATTGGGCACAGCATCGCGGGTGCATCCGCTTTGCGTCGCAAGTCAGGGCGCTGATGGCCGATCCGGCGCTTTCGCGCGAACTCTCCCCGGCAGGGCGCGTCGGTTTTGAGATGATGGGCTCGGTGCCGGAACCATTCACGATTTTCAAAGCGGTCAAAGCCTGTCCTTCGGGAAGCTATATCAAAGTTGATGCCAGCGGGATTGGCGCGCCTGTAACCTATGCACGGCTGACCGATGTGATCGCGGCCCCGCCAAAACCGACATTGGCGACAATGGCAGAGATGCTGCGCGATAGCGTCGCCCAGCATTTGGTCGCCGATGTTGAGGTTGGCGCGTTTCTTTCAGGCGGGGTTGATTCAGGCGCGATCATTGGTTTGATGCGGGATTGCGGGCAAAACCGGATCAAGGGCTGCACGCTCGGCTTTGAGGAATATATTGGCACCCCCGCCGACGAAGTACCCCGCGCCTCGAGAATCGCCGCGCATTACGGGGTCGAGCATCATATCCGCATGATCTCCGCGCATGAATTTGCCGAAGATATGCCAAAAATTTTCGCGGCAATGGATCAACCCAGTGTCGACGGGATAAACAGTTGGTTCGTCAGCAAAGCCTGTCGCGAAATGGGATTGAAGGTCGCGCTATCGGGGCTTGGTGGCGATGAACTGCTTTGCGGATATTCAACCTTCAAAACGGTGCCTGATACACATAAATATGCAGGGCCAATTGCACGGATACCAAAGCTTGGCGTCGCCGCGCGCCACCTGTTGCAAAGCCTTCTGCCAGCACTGCTATCACGCAATCCCAAGCTTGCCGGGCTGCTCGAATATGCCGGAAGCTGGGCAGGCGCTTATCTGCTGCGCCGCGCGATATTATTGCCTTTTGAGCTTGATCAGGCGTTGGCCCCCGATATCGCGCGTGAAGGGCTTGCCGAATTGCAAATGACCGGCCTGATCGGTGCCAGCCTCATGCCCGATCCCGGCAGCGATATGGGTCGTGTCTGTGTGCTCGAATCGAGCCATTATATGCGCAACCAATTGCTCCGCGATTCAGATTGGGCGGGCATGGCGCATTCGCTTGAAGTCCGCGTGCCACTGGTCGATTTCACATTGCTCGGCCACATGGCACCCCACTTGCCAAGCCTCAAAAATGGCCAAGGCAAGCTGATATTGGCGAACGCGCCCTCAAAACCGCTGCCCGCCGATATCGTTTCCACGCCAAAAACCGGATTCCAGATTCCAGCGGCACTCTGGCTATCGGGTGGGGCGCAAAATCTGCCGCTCCGCACCGGCTCACGCCGCTCAACACGCCCCATTTTTGAGCAATATTCAGCCTCACTCGCAGCGCCCGCATGAAGATATTGGCGCTCACCCATTATTACCCACCCGAGGTCAACGCCCCCGCGTCGCGGATGTCCGAACATGCCAAAGCATGGCAAGCGGCGGGGCACGAGGTGACGATTGTGACCTGTGCACCCAATCATCCGGCAGGAACGCTCTATCCGGGCTATCGCAACCGTTTTTACCAAGAGGAACTGGTGGACGGGATACGCGTGATCCGGCTGTGGACATGGCTCGCGGCGAATGAGGGCTTTCTGCCAAGGATCGCCAATTATCTCTCTTACTTCATGTCGGTCTTCGTCTGGATGTGGCGATTGCCCAAAGCAGATATTGTCCTATCGACGTCGCCCCAGTTTTTCTGCGGATTGGCAGGCGCATTGTTCCAGCGGCGGGCGCGGCCCTGGGTGCTTGAAATTCGTGACCTTTGGCCCGAAAGCATCGTCGCGGTTGGCGCGATGAAACGCAGCCGCATTGTCCGTCTGCTTGAAGCGATTGAAGGCTGGGCGTATCGCAAGGCCGATCTCGTCGTTCCGGTAACTGACGGTTTCGTCCACCACATCCGCAAAGACCGCCAGGAAAAGCCGATTGCGGTCATCAAAAACGGCGTTGATCTTCAACAATTTGCCACCGCCGACCGTCAGGCCGTTGCCGCTTTTCGGGAAAAACATGGTTTGGGCGAACGGTTCATTGCTGCCTATGTCGGCACACACGGCATGGCGCACGGCCTCGATATCATCCTTGACGCGGCCGAACGACTCCGCAACCGGCCAGACATTGTTTTTCTCACTGTTGGCGACGGTGCCGAACGCAAGCGCCTTGAAGCAGACTGTGCACAGCGGGGCCTCTCCAATGTCATGATCCTTGGCCAGCAACCTAAAGCGATGATGCCCGTCGTCTGGGGCGCGTCCGACGCGGCACTCGTTCTCCTGCGCAAATCGGATACGTTCAAAACGGTAATCCCGTCGAAGATATTCGAGGCGATGGCGCTCCGCTGCCCGATCATATTGGGTGTTGAAGGTGAAGCACTTGAACTTGTCGCCTCCGCTAACGCCGGCCTGCCAATCACCCCCGGAGATTCAAGAGAGCTTGCCGACGCCGTTATCAGGCTGACCGATGATCAGGGTCTATGTGAACGCATCGGCAGCGATGCGCGCGCCTTCGTAGAACAGAATTTTGAACGGCGCGTGCTGGCGATGCGCTACCTTGATCTCATGGCACAGACGGTCGGACAGAAGCGCTAATCATGGCGACGCTTGGGCAAAAGTGGCAATTTGCGCGACACATCCCGGTTAGTAAATTGCTTTCGCGCGGCGCGATCATGCTCCGCCGTCGGCGCGAAACCCGCTTTCCGCCAAAACTGCAATGCGCCGTCACATGCGCAGCAATCCCACCGCTGCCCCTTTTTCCGCCGCGTGAGGCGCGCGTCATGCGCGCTGGCGATGGCTGGCAGTTTGGCTTTCTTGGCCATGACGAGCGCATGGCAGGCGTGATAGATTGGCACCGCGATGGCCAAAACGCCGCAACGCAGCTTTGGCAAATGAACCTCCATTATATGGAGTATCTCGAAGTCCTTGATAGCACAGACTGTTTGGCGCTGATGCGAAGCTGGATTGCGGACAATCCCCCGTTCACCCGCCAAAGCTGGCACGATGCGTGGAACAGCTACACCGTTTCGCTGCGCAGCCTTGTCTGGATGCAGCGCATCGCACAAAGCCCCGCACTTGCGCAGCCCGATATCATCCAGAGTCTTGCACAGCAGATACAGTTTCTTGAAACGCACCTTGAGCTAGACCTAGGCGGCAATCACCTCATCAAGAATATTAAGGCGTTGATCTGGGCATCCGCCTTTTTTGAAGGAGCGGCTGCACGGCGCTGGCGCACGCGTGGCAAGGCTTTGCTCAAACGGGAAATTGCCCGGCAAATATTGGCTGATGGTGTCCATTTCGAACGATCCCCCTCTTATCATGCGCAGGTGTTTGCCGATCTGCTTGAGATACGCCGCGCACTCAGTGATGATGGCGGGGGCGTCGCGATTGACGCCACCCTCGCGACAATGGCAGATGCGGTGCTGGCGCTATCACATCCCGATGGCGGGCCTGCACTCTTCAACGATGCGGGTTTGCACATGGCCTACGCCCCCGCCGTGTGCGCGCACGCCTACACGCTGGTCACTGGTAAGCGCGCGAGCAAGCCGCAGCACCTTGCCCTCGCCGAAGCAGGCTATTTCGGCGTTCATAACTCACGCTATTCGTTGATCGCTGATATGGGCCGCATTGGCCCCGATGATCTGCCCGCGCACGCGCACGGCGATATCGGCAGCTTTGAACTCTCCGTCGGGGCGCAGCGCTTTATCGTTGATCAGGGCGTGTACGAATATGTCGAAGGGCCAAAACGCGCCCAGTCCCGCGCGAGCACTTCACATAATTGCCTGACGATTGCGGGCGCATCGCAGGCCGATTTCTTTGGCGCATTCCGCTGCGGGATACGCCCCGATGTCACAGTGACCGACTATCGCCAAACCCCGGACGGTTTTGTGCTGACGGGGCATCATAACGGATATCGGGGTGCGATTTCGTCACGCACGTTTAGCGCCGGAGATTCACAGATTGTGATTTATGACCGTATAATGGGCAATCCGCACGGCCCCGTTGCAATCGGTTTTTTGATCCATCCGCACTGTCGCGCGCGCGTAACCGGAAAGACGTTTACGATTTCAGGTGGAGTGCATAAACTATTGATCTCTGCTGATTTCGATTGGGTGGCCGAGCCTGCGGTCTATTGGCCCGATATGGGCGTTCAAGTGCCGACGCAGCGGCTGCGCTTGACACTGCCGCCGTCTTGCCGTGAGAGCAGCATTGCAATCCAAATCTTGCCCGTAACTAATCAGGAAATAGCGTGAAACAGGTCGAACAAAATTACCGGAGTGGCAAATTGCGCCTGATTGAAGTCCCCGTGCCAATGGCCGGACGTGGACGCAATCTGGTCGCCACCCGCGTTTCGCTGATTAGCGCAGGCACCGAAAAACAGATTATTGATCTTGCGCGCAGCTCGCTTGCCGGAAAAGCAGTCGCACGCCCCGATCTTGTCCGCAAAACGCTGATCAAGATGAAGAATGAAGGCATCCTGCCAACGGTGCAGAAAGTTTTTGCCAAACTCGATACACCGATCCCGCTTGGTTACAGCCTTGCCGGAAGCGTCGTGGAGGCGGGGCAGGATGCCGGCGGCTATGCCGTGGGAGACCGGATTGCCTGTGCGGGCGCAGCGATTGCCAATCATGCCGAATATAATGCCGTGCCCAAAAATCTGGCCGTCCGAATTCCTGACGGCGTCAGCGATGAAGATGCCGCGTTTGTGACGCTCGGCGCAATTGCGCTGCAAGGCGTGCGCGTCACCCAGCCGACGCTCGGCGAACGCATTGTCGTGATGGGGCTTGGCCTGATTGGCCAACTCACGGTGCAGTTGCTCAAAGCCAATGGCTGTCGGGTACTCGGTTTTGATCCCAACCCCGAACGCGTTCGCTTGGCGCTTGAAATGGGGGCCGATTGCGCTGTCAGCAGCGATCTCGCAGGCGCAACACTTGCCTTCACCGATCAATACGGCGCTGATGCGGTGATTGTGACGGCCTCATCCAAATCAAGCGATCCGGTCAACCAGGCCGCTGAAATCAGCCGCACCAAGGGCCGCGTTGTGATCGTCGGGTTGGTCGGCATGGCGCTTGACCGGGAACCGTTTTACAAACGCGAACTCGATCTGCGGCTATCGATGTCCTACGGCCCCGGTCGCTATGATCCGGCCTATGAAAATGAAGGTCATGATTATCCGCTGCCCTATGTCCGCTGGACTGAGGCGCGCAACATGCAGGCGTTTCTTGAATTGGTTGCGGCGGGGCGGGTAACGCCTGCAAAGCTTGTAACCCACCGCTTTCCCATTGCCGAGGCTGAAGCCGCCTATGCGTTGATGGACGGAGATGAGCCTTATCTGGCGATCCTGCTGACCTATCCCGAAGCCGCGCCCGCGATTGAACGCAGCGTCGCCGTTGGCAGAGGGGCTTCTGCTGCTTCCACCACAGGATCAGGCTTTATCGGCTTTGGCAATTATGCGCGCGGTGTCCTCTTGCCCGCACTCAAAAAAGCCGGAGAAAGCCGGTTGACAAGCGTGGTCACTGCCACCGGCCTTTCGGCGCATAGCGCGGCTGAATCATTCGGTTTCAAAAACGCCGCGACCGATCCTGCGGCAGTGATCAACGACCCAGACACTGACTGCGTTTTCATCGCCACGCGCCATGATAGCCATGCCAAGCTCGCGGTTGCAGGGCTCAACGCTGGCAAGCATGTGTTCGTTGAAAAGCCACTGGCACTTTCGCATCAGGAACTGGCCGAGGTGGCGGCCGCTGCACAAGGCTCATCCGGTCTGCTCACAGTTGGATTTAACCGGCGATATGCCCCGATGATCATCGCCGCGCGCACCGCTCTGATTGCAGCAGGTGGGCCGTTTAACCTGCATTACCGGATTAACGCTGGCCCGATTCCGGGCGATAGCTGGGTTCACGGTGCCGAAGGCGGCGGCAGGATTGCAGGCGAAGTCTGCCATTTTGTCGATACGCTCAGCTATCTTGCGGGCGGCGCGCCGGTCGCCGTCGAAGCGTTTATCACGCAAGGCGTTCCTGACAGTGTTTCAGCGCTGCTGCGCTTCGCCGACGGCTCGGTTGGCAGCATCCAGTATAGTTCGCGCGGCGATACGACGGTGCCAAAAGAGCGGATTGAGGCCTTTGCGAGCGGCTTGGTGATCCAGATTGATGATTTTCGCCTGTTGCAAATCACACGCGGCGGTAAAACCAGCAATACCAAAGCCGCGGCACAGGATAAGGGGCAGGCGGGATTGGTTGCGGCATTTTTGGCGGCTGCCCGCAGCGGAGGCCTTCCACCAATTCCACTGGCTGATCTGATCGCGGTGTCCTCCGCAACGCTCGATATCGCGGGGATTGCGCGCGACTAATGACGGACGCGCCCGCCAAACCTTCGATCACTGTGATCATATTGTCGTTCAACGAGGCGGTACATATTGGCCGCTGCATCGAACGGTTGCTGCCGCTCGTTGAGCGCGTGGTCGTGATCGATAGTTTCTCGACCGACCGCACCGTAGAAATCGCCCGATCACTTGGTGCGGAGGTTTTCCAGAACCCGTGGAAAAACCATGCCGCCCAATTTGCGTGGGGGTTGGAAAAGACCAACGTCACGTCGGGCTGGACAATGCGGATAGACTGCGACGAATATCTTGAAACAGGGCTGCAAACCGAAATTATCAGTCGATTGCAGACCCTCCCCGAAAGCGTGACCGCTTGCGATTTCAAGCTCAAGGTCATCTTCAAGGGCAAGTTCATCCGTTGGGGCGGGTTTTATGCAACGCGTCTGATCCGCCTGTGGCGCACCGGTTTTGGCCAGATCGAACAGCGCTGGATGGATGAGCGCATCGTGATTTCATCGGGTGAGCGGATATCGCTTGGCGGCGGTGATCTCGTCGATGAAAATTTGAAAGACATTGGCTGGTGGACTGAAAAGCATAACGGCTATGCCACGCGTCATATGATTGATTTCATCAACCGCGAGCATCACCTGTTCCCGATCGATGAACGCGTTGAACAGGGCGGACAAAATGCCGGGCGCTGGAAACGCTTTCTGCGTAACCGCCTCTATGGTGGCGCACCGCTTTATGTTCGCGCGATTCTCTATTTCATCCAGCGCTATTTTTTCAGGCTCGGTTTTCTTGATGGTAAACAGGGCTTTGTCTGGCATTTCCTCCAGGGCTTCTGGTATTTCGTTTTGATGGATGCCAAAATTGATGAAGCGCGCGGCTTCATTCGTGCACACGGCGTCGAGGCGTTTCGAGCCAAGATCGCGCAGGATCTTGGCATTGATGAAATTAGGCCAGCGCGTTGAGCGAACCGAAGTGCGTCATGATTCTGCTCGGCGCATTTTGGCCAGGGCATGAGGCGACAGGCCCGAATATGAGCGCGCGCGCGATGTGCGAAGCGCTATCCGATGAATTTACCTTTCGCATCATCGCGCGTGATCGCGCCTTTGGTGCTGCAGAACCGCTCATTGACCACAACCAATGGCATGATCGGGGCTATGCAACGATGCAGCATCTTCCGGTTGGGCGCGCAGGCGCAACGGGCCTCGCAAAGCTGATCCGGCAAACCCCGCATGACATGCTGATGCTCAACAGCTTCTTTGACCGTGAATTTACACTGCCTGCGCTGATCGCGCGCAGACTGGGGCGCATCCCCGCCAAACCCACGCTACTTTCGCCGCGTGGTGAATTTTCGGGCGGCGCGCTTTCGATCAAGGGTGGGCGCAAAGCGCTGTTTCATACAGTGGCGTCGCTTACGAACCTGCTTGACGGCGTGCGGATTCATGCGACGAGCCAACAGGAAGCCGAAGATGCCCACACCGCATTTCCTGGCACACAGGTGAGCGTGCTGGAAAATTTCCGGCCTCTATTTGCGCTTCCCGAACATCGGCCTACTGCCACTGGCAGCGCCCTCAGGATCGCCTTTCTTGGCCGGGTGTCGCCTGTCAAGCGGCTTGATTTTGCGATACAGGTGCTCGGCGTGGCTAATCGCGCGGCAACGCTTGATATTTACGGCCCGATCAGTGACGCTGGCTATTGGGCGCTGTGCCAGCAAGAGATTGCCCGCCTACCCGCGTACGTAACTGCGCGCTATTGCGGTGAAATTGCCAATGCCGATGTTGCGCCCCGCATGGCCGAATATGATGTGATGCTACTGCCGTCGCTCAGTGAGAATTTTGGTCATGCGATTTTTGAAGCACTGGCCGCTGGTACGCCCGTTATTATTGGAGACCGGACACCGTGGCGCGGGCTTGCTGCGCTACGGGCCGGCTGGGATGTCGGTGTTAATGATCAGGCCGGGTTTAGCGCGGCGATTCAATCCGCCTCTGATATGAACGGCGCGACAAAGGCGCTGTGGCGCAAAGGCGCGCGCGCTTGCGCTGAAGCCCATTTCAGAAATAACAAGGCACCCGAAGAAATGCGCAAGCTCATCCGTGAGATGACAGGCCGAGGAAAAAAGTGATCCTATGGAAACGTCTGATCCAATGCTGACCGAGAAACTTTACGCCAATTATGACGCATGGAAGGGCTGGAACACACCTTTTTCCTGCCCACCCGAAATGGCTGCTTATTATGCCAAAGAAATGCGCGCGCGCGCGCTTAGCGGATGCGATGTCCTTGAAATCGGCTTTGGCAATGGCGAATTTCTGGGGTTCGCCCGTGATCAGGGTGCGCGCATTAGCGGTAGTGAAATCACACCCGCAGCCGTTGAAGCGGCCAAAGCGGCCAATATTCCTCTGATACCAAGCGATTTTGAACGACAGCCCGATACCGCGCGCGGCACATTTGATATCATCGCAGCGTTTGATGTGTTCGAGCATCTTGAACCAGCCATCATCGTGGCCAAACTTGAAGCAATCACCCACATGCTCCGCCCCGGAGGTTGGCTCGTGCTGCGCTATCCCAATGGCCAAAGCCCTTTCGGGCTTGGCCCGCAACATGCCGATGCCACACATGTTACGGCCCTATCGCGCACCAAGATCGAGCAATATGCCAGTGGCACCGATCTGCACACCATTGCTTATGGCGGGGTTGCGCGCCCGCGTTCGCCAAGGCTCATCACCAATATTGCACGAATAATCAGGCTTGGATTGCGCGATTGCCACATGGCCGCCATCCGCTTTCTTTATGCCACCGACATAGAACTTGAGCCCGTCGTCACACATTTGCTTGCCAAGCGCAGCCAAGACCTTAAGTGACGCCAGCGAACGAGTAACAAGGGCGTATCCAGTGACCAATCCCTTCAGAATATTGGCCGAACGGATGTCGCGCAACATCAGTTTCTCCGCGCGCCTGCCAAAGAAATTCGGTCGCCGGAAGATTTATCTTTCGCCTGCCAACCAGCTTGCGATCTGGAAACCGGGCGAAGCGAAGTTTCAGGCCTATCTGCTTGGCTTTGCTGAACGCTTCATCGGTAAAGACGATATCGTTTGGGATATTGGCGCGAATATGGGAATGTTCGGTGTGCCCGCCGCGCACCGCGCCAAATCGGTGCTCGCAGTTGAGCCCGATCCATTCAATCAACAATTGCTACATAAAACGCGCGCCGCCAATCCCGATCTTGCGCTTGAAGTGCTACCGGTTGCGGTGTCGAATGAGGTCGGTGTCGCACAATTTGCGATCCCCGAACGCGGTCGTTCGGCCAACAGCCTCGTCGCCACGAGTTTCGGCACCCAAATAGGCGGCACGCGGCAGCATTATTCTGTTATCACGGTGACTGCCGATTGGATATTGGAACGCTATGCCGCCCCCGACTTTGTCAAAATTGATGCAGAGGGGGCGGAGTTATGGATCTTGCAGGGGGCGCATAAATTGCTTTCACAGGCCCGGCCAGTGATTATCGTCGAGATGCCCAACGAACATGCCAACGGCTGTGCGGATATATTCCGCACGCATGATTATATGATGTTTTCATCCTATATTCCCGTCGATCCGGCCAAAGCGGTTGATGATATTCATGATGTTTGGGATGTTCTGGCCATCCCGCGCGAAAAAATAGAGCGCTACCGCAATGCCTGAGACAGTGCTGAACAATGCCTTCACCGCAGTTAAACGGTTTGTCGGCCCGATCCTTGCCAACCACAGGACTGGCGCGATTATTGCGCGGCTGTGGAATGATCGCATACCCCATCGCGGCCTGATCATTGATACCAGCGATCCCGTGGTCGGCAATGATATTAAGGCAGCACTTCTGGTGCGTGGTTACGAATCAAGCGAATATCGTTTCGTCCGCAAATATTTGCCGCGCAACTGCGATGTCGTTGAACTTGGCGGCAGTCTTGGCGTCATCAGTTGCACGATCCGCCGCCATATTGAGGCGGAGCGTAAACTTGTGATCGTTGAGGCTGACCCGCGCCTAGCGGCATCGCTCACGCGTAATCTTAAACTCAACAACTGCGAACGGAATAGTATCGTAGAGCATAAGGCCATCAGCTACTCCGGCGATCCCACAGTGTCTTTTGCACTGGGCGAAACATCGGTTAGCGGGCGCATCGCCGAACATGGTGCGGGGCTGACGACGGTGGAGGTAGGGGCCACTAGCCTTTCGGCGCTGCTGGAAACGCATCAGCTCACCAACTATTGCCTTGTAAGCGATATTGAAGGCGTCGAGTGGCAGATCGTCGCACATGATTTTGAAGCCCTTGCCAAAGCGCGCGTAATTGTGATGGAAACGCACGACGTTGCCGAATATGGAAAATTTCGCGAATTGATCGAACAGATCACCGCTTCGGGCTTATTTGACCATGTTGATCTTCACGGCGCTGTCGCTGTTTTTATCCGCCGCAAGGCGCAATCAACCCCTGGATTATAATGACAAAACCGCACCGTCTGACGATCATCGTCACGCACCCGATCCAGCATTTCGTGCCATTCTATCGCGGTTTGGCGCAGCATCCCGACATTGATCTGACCGTGGTGTACGGTGCCCCGATCGGTATCGAATCCTATTATGATGAGGAAATGCAGACGCAGATCGCCTGGAAGATGGATATGCTGGGCGGATATGAAAGCATTTTCCTTGAACCAGACCAAGGCAAGACCCGACCGAGCCCCCGCTCGCCAACAAGCCGCAAAGTCGCGCAGACGCTGGACGCCCTCAAACCCGATGCTGTGCTCATCTACGGCTATGCGCAAATAAACGCGCTGCGTGCGCTGCACTGGTGTCGCAGAAACAAAATCCCGGCGATGATGATTGGCGATAGCGAATTGCTGCAACATCGCAGCGGCCTGAAAACGCTCACAAAACAGATTATTATCCCGCAAATCCTTAAACGCTTCTCGGCTTTTCTTTCAGTTGGCGATCGCAACGAAGAATATTACCGGCAATATGGTGTGCCTGATAGCGTCGTTTTCCGAACACCTTTCACGATTGATGAAGCCGCTTATGTTGAGGCGCGCGCCAACCGTGCAGCGCTGAGGCAGTCGGTGCGCGCAGAATATGACATCGCCCAAGATGATCTGCTTGCGCTGTTCGTTGGCAAGCTCTCGGCGCGTAAACGTGCCGGCGATTTGCTCGATGCGCTTGCACTGCTGAAGGGCAAATCAGGCCGCAAGGTTAGTGCGCTTTTTGCGGGTAATGGCGAGGATATGGCCGAGCTTGCGCAAAAAATTGAGGCAGCCGCCCTGCCTGCATGCCTGGCAGGATTTGTGAATGTGGATCGCTTACCGGCATTATATGCGGCCGCAGACGTGCTCGTTCACCCATCGCTGGCTGATCCACACCCACTCATTTGTTCGGAGGCTGCCTGTATCGGGCTGCCGCTATTACTGAGTGACAAAGTTGGCGCGGCGGGGCCAACCGATATTGCCCGGGCGGGTGAAAATGCCATGATCTTCCCTGTGGGCGAAGCATCGCAAATTGCGGCCCGGCTTGCATGCTTTGCGGACGATCAGGCGCTGCTTGATACAATGTCGCAGCGGTCAATTGCCATTTTCGAAGAGTTGAACCTCGATCGCAGCATAGGTGGCGTGCTTGAGGCTCTCACAGCCATACGCAGAAACTGACGAAATGACCGGCAGCCCGCGCACAGCATTGGCAAACAAAAGAATTGTTGTGGCAGGCGAGTTTTGGCACGGTGCGCCGGCCAAGGGTTTTGCCAGCGGATTTCGGGCGCTCGGCTGTGACGTTATCGAAATTGACGTCAATCATTTTTTGCCGCTACCGCACACAACATCCCTGCGCATCACCAGCCGGATTCTGGCGCGCCAACTCAAGAAAAACTACAATGACTTTATATTGAGTGTTTGCAGAACCAAAAAAATCGACGTATTTTTTCAAATAAAAGGGAATGGTGTTTCGTACCACACCCTAGATTTGATTAATAAAATTAATGTGGAAACCGCTTTATTTTATCCAGATGTCGATTTTAATCATCCGGGCGTAAGACTGGAAAAAACTCTACTAAATAAACATATATTTTCTACAAAAAAATTCCATAAGCCGTTTTTTCAAGAGACATATGGTCGTGAGATTGTCCATTTGAATCATGGCTATTCACCCGCCGTGCATCGTCCCTGCGCGGCTCTGCTCGATGAGGCCGGTTTTGCATGGGATATCAGCTATGTCGGGAATCCAAGCCCCTACAAGCTTCGCTGGCTCATTAGTGTTGTCTCTGCGTTCCCGGATAAACGGATTAAAATTATCGGGAATAACTGGCTGAAAATTGGAAAAGGCACCGCGATTGAACCATATCTCGCGCGAAATGCCGTCACCGGCGATGCGCTTGCAGACGTGATTGAAACAAGCAAGATCAACCTTGCGTTCCACTATGGGCCTGCTGGAACGCACGGCTGGCAGGATTCGATTTCGGCGAGAACCTTTCAGATTCCAGCCTCGCGTGGATTCATGCTGCATGTCGATAATGCAGAAATTCGCGATCTTTTCTCAGTGCCTGATGAGATTGATGTTTTTGAAGGGCCTGATGACCTCAATGAAAAAATTGCCTATTATCTTGAAAATCCCGTCATCCGGCAGCAGATGAACCAAAAGGCCCACAAACGCTGCGTGCCTGCCTATAGTCTTGATGCGCGCGCGCGCGCGATCATCGCGCAAATCGACAATATTCGGTCATAATGATGAAGCGGCGGATTATCATTGCCGGTGAATTCTGGTTTGGATCAACCGGTGCCGGGATGGCGCACGGCCTACGCCAGCAAGGGCATATTGTATCCGAAGTCGATATGCGCCATCATTTTCCGGTCAGCCTCAACCCGCTGTCAAAGCTCGCTTTCAAGATATCAAGTGGCCAGTTTATTGCCTCTTATAAACAGCATATCCGCGACATTGTCCGGCAAGGCGGCGGCGACATACTGCTTACGATCAAAGGCTCGTTTCTTGATCATAGTTTTTTGTCGGATATGCGCAAAATGGGGCTTTTCATCGTCAATTTTTATCCCGATGTCGCCTTTGATCATCCGGGGTTAAGCGCCGATTGGCTTTCTCACTATGATTTGATCGCAACCACCAAATCTTTCCATATTAACCATCTGACGGCTGCACATGGTGCCGATAAAGTGGCATTTTTACCGCATGGATATTCCACATTGGCGCACAGGCCGCGCGCCATGCCAGCCGATGACGCGCCGTTTGACTATGATATCGCCTATGTCGGCAATGCCTCAGCGCATAAGGCGCAAACACTTACGCCGATTGCAGCAGCTTTTCCTCACAAGCGCTTCCTCCTTGCTGGCGCAGGGTGGGAGCAATATGCACAAGGCACGGCGCTGCAATCGTGCATAAAGTTGGGGCAGGTTATCGGCGACAACTATGCACGCAAGATTGAGCGGAGCCGAATCAATCTTGCCGTTCATTTTGGCCCTGCCGGACGGCAAGGGTGGGAAGATTTGGTATCAACGCGCAGTTTTGAAATTCCGGCCTGTGGCGGGTTCATGCTCCATGTTGATAATGAAGAGATCCGCACCCTGTTCAATGCGGGCACTGAAATTGAGCTTTTTTCCAATTCAGCCGAAGCCATCGCGAAAATCGAATATTATCTCGCGCACCCTGATCAGCGTATCGCGATTGCCCAGAATGGATATCGCCGCTGTGTTCCGGCCTACAGCCTTGACGCACGCGCGGTCGAACTCATGGCATTAATCGAACAGCGGATAAAAATGCGCCGGCTTTAAACAGCTTGATCAACTTCGGTGGCCGCAGGTGCGCGCACCCCGGCACGGCCCCGCCGGGCAAGCTCGGCCTTCAATGCTTCAGGCTTTGGTGCCCAAAGAAACCCAAAGCTAACCGTTCCTTTGCGCGTTTCAACGACGTGATGAAGGCGGTGCGCCTGAATAATCCGCTTCATATAGATGCTTTTGGGAATGTAGCGGTGATTGAGCCTTTTGTGGACGATGATATCATGGAACCCGACATAGATTGCACCGTAAGCGGCAACGCCCGCGCCAACTATTGTCGCCCAATGCCCGGCTGTGCCGCTCGTCCCCAATATGATCATCGTTGCCGATGGCACTGCAAAGATCACAAAATAAAGATCATTACGTTCCCAAAATCCTGTGTGCGGCCCGTGATGATCGGCGTGCAGGAACCAGCCGGGGCCGTGCATCACCCAACGGTGCATCACATAGGCAAATAGCTCCATGGCAACCACGGTTATCAAAAACAGCGCAAGTCCGGCAGCAATCAACATAGCCACCATATAGTGCGTGGCTATCGCTGCGTCACTACTGTGCAAACGCCAAAATGACAAAAATATGAACAATCGCCGAACGACATGTTCAGGATGGCGTCACCCGCGTTCATCTAATCCAACTTTCGACAGGTTGATTATCTGTTGCGTTGCCCGGGTTGCGTATCGGGCCTGTTTTTTCATAATCAACCTGTCGTCCTTACCCTTGCTTGAAAGTTGCGCTGATGATCGTTGCCCGATTACTCACAGCTTTGGCACTTATCGCTCTCGCTGGTTGCGCCACACCGCAGGCACGGCTTGAACGCGGCTTGATCAATGCCGGGCTTCCAAAGAATCAGTCCGCCTGCATGGCTGACCGGATGGTTGATAAGTTGTCGCTTTTGCAATTGCGCCGCCTTGGTTCGCTTGGCAATTTTGAGGATGAAAAACTCGGCGAGATGAGCGTCAACCGCTTCATGCGGAACATCCGTGCGCTCAAAGACCCCGAGATTCTTACTATAACCACGCGCGCTGCACTGGGTTGTGCTATCTCCGGCTAACCCGGTTTAAGCGATCACCGGCGAATGTCGGTCTTTTCAAGCGCGCGCTTCTATGCTTTAGGCCTTTCTCGTCATCAATGATCAGACAGGCAGTGCTTTCCCATGAACATTCACGAATATCAGGCCAAGGAATTGCTTGCCAAATACGGCGTTCCTGTACCCGCAGGCTATGCTGCGATGAGCGTGGATGAGGCAGTGGCAGCGGCGGGCAAGCTGCCGGGGCCGCTCTATGTCGTCAAAGCCCAGATTCATGCGGGCGGACGCGGTAAGGGCAAATTCAAGGAACTTGGCCCCGATGCAAAAGGCGGCGTCCGTCTCGCCAAAACGCATGACGAGGTGCGCGCGGCGGCAACCGATATGCTTGGCAATACACTCGTTACAATTCAAACCGGCGCTGCTGGCAAACAGGTCAACCGGCTTTATGTCACCGACGGCGTCGATATCGACAAAGAATTTTATCTGGCGCTTCTCGTTGATCGCGCGACCAGCCGAATTGCGGTTGTTGTCTCGACCGAGGGCGGAATGGATATTGAAGCAGTCGCACACGATGCACCCGAAAAAATCAGCACCATCACGATTGATCCTGCGACGTGCATTATGCCGCACCATGGCCGCTCAGTTGCCGCAGCGCTTAACCTGACAGGCGATCTTGCCAAGCAGGCGCAGCATGTCCTCGCCAAGCTTTACGATGCGTTTCTCGCAACCGACGCCTCGCAAATCGAGATTAATCCGCTCGCTGTGTGCAGCGGGGATAAGCTTCTCGTGCTTGATGCCAAGGTTGGCTTCGATTCGAATGCTATGTTCCGCCACAAAGACTTGGCCGAACTGCGCGACCTCACCGAAGAGGATGCGATGGAGATTGAAGCCTCAAAGCATGATCTCGCTTATATCAAGCTCGACGGCAATATTGGTTGCATGGTCAACGGCGCTGGCCTCGCGATGGCGACGATGGACATCATCAAGCTTAACGGCGAATTTCCGGCAAACTTCCTCGATGTCGGCGGCGGCGCTGACAAGGAAAAGGTCACAGCCGCGTTCAAAATCATTCTTGGCGATCCGGCCGTCAAAGGCATTCTCGTGAATATTTTCGGCGGGATCATGAAGTGCGACATCATCGCTGACGGAATCGTTGCAGCGGCCAAGGAAGTAAATCTCTCGGTGCCGCTCGTTGTCCGTCTCGAAGGCACCAATGTGCAGCAGGGTAAGGATATCCTTGCCAATTCGGGCCTGCCCATTGTTGCGGCCAATGATTTGGGTGATGCTGCGAAGAAGATCGTCGCCGAGGTACGCAAAGCAGCGTAAGGCTTGCCAATGGTATCGAATTTGTGCAGTGCACAGTTTAGCTTACGTAAGCGTTAAGTGAAATCGCGAAAGGGAAAAAGCGATGAAAATTCTCGTCCCCGTCAAGCGGGTGATTGACTATAATGTCAAACCACGGGTCAAGCCCGACGGTAGCGGCATCGATTTGGCAAACGTCAAAATGAGCATGAATCCGTTTGACGAAATCGCCGTTGAAGAAGCGATTCGTTTGAAGGAAAAGGGCGTTGCGACCGAGATTGTTGCGGTTTCGATCGGCGAACAAAAGGCACAGGAAACGCTGCGCACCGCGCTCGCGATGGGCGCAGACCGCGCGATCCTGATCGTCAGCGAAAGCGAAGTTGAACCCCTCGGCGTCGCCAAGCTGCTCGCCAAAGTGATGGAGGAGGAACAACCCGGCCTCGTTATCCTCGGCAAACAAGCCATCGATGATGACAGCAATCAAACCGGGCAGATGCTCGCCGCGCTCACCGGGCGTCCGCAGGGCACCTTTGCCAGTGCGGTAACCGTTGACGGGGACAGCGTCACCGTGTCGCGCGAAGTTGATGGTGGATCTGAGACCGTATCGCTCAAAATGCCAGCGATCATCACCACTGACCTTCGCCTTAATGAGCCGCGCTATGCCTCATTGCCCAACATCATGAAGGCCAAGAGCAAGCCGATGGCGCAGAAAACGCCCGCAGATTACGGCGTTGACGTGACGAAACGCCTGACCACGCTCAAGGTCACCGAGCCACCCGTGCGCACGGCAGGCATTAAGGTTGCCGATGTCGATGCGCTGGCCGCAAAACTCAAGGAAATGGGAGTGACCGCATGAGCGTCCTGATTTGGGTAGAACATGATAATGCGTCGGTGAAAGACGCGACCCTCGCCGTCGTCACAGCCGCTGCCAAGCTTGGCGAAGTCCATGCGCTCGTCGCGGGTAATGGGTGTGCTGGTGTGGCTGACCAAGCCGCGAAGATCGCTGGCATCGCCAAAGTGCTGATCGCCAATGACGGCGCCTATGCCAATGCACTCGCCGAAAACATCGCGCCGCTCGTTGCTGGCCTGATGGCAGGTTATGACGCATTTCTCGCGCCTGCGACCTCAAATGGCAAAAACATTGCGCCACGCGTCGCCGCACTCCTTGATGTCATGCAGATCAGCGATATTTTGAGTGTTGAAAGTGCCGATACCTTCACCCGTCCAATCTATGCAGGCAATGGCATCGCGACTGTCCAATCATCCGATGCCAAAAAGGTGATCACCGTGCGCGGCACCGCCTTTGCCAAGGCGGCACCAGAAGGCGGTTCAGCCCCAGTTGAGGCTGTGTCGGGTGCTGGCGATGCCGGGCTTTCAACCTTCGTTGGTTCTGAAATCAGCAAGTCCGAACGGCCAGAACTCACCAGCGCAAAGATCATCGTTTCAGGGGGGCGCGCGCTCCAGAATAGCGAAAATTTCCACGAAATCATCGAGCCACTGGCGGACAAACTCGGCGCAGGCGTTGGTGCAAGCCGTGCCGCTGTCGATGCGGGCTACGTCCCCAATGATTACCAAGTCGGCCAAACCGGCAAAATTGTCGCCCCCGAAGTCTATATCGCCATAGGCATCTCGGGCGCGATCCAGCATCTTGCGGGTATGAAGGACTCAAAGACCATCATCGCGATCAACAAGGATGAAGACGCCCCGATTTTTCAGGTGGCCGATATCGGGCTGGTCGCTGATTTGTTTAAGGCTGTGCCCGAATTGACGGGGAAAATTTAGCGTTTCGATTGAAATGCCACGTTGACCATGTTTTAAGATTGATAGGGCGGTCAGAAATGGCCGCCCTTTTTTTGCCAAAGGATCGGTCACGGCAATCAGGCTGGCAAAACTGCTCATCATCACCTAAACCCGATTCATGGCAAAAATAGCATTTATCGGTCTTGGCGTAATGGGCGGGGCAATGGCGCGGCATTTGGCGGCGGCTGGGCATGAAATGACGGTATATAACCGCACACAAGCCAAAGCGGATGCCTGGATCGCCGCGCATGGCGGTCGCAGTGTGGCAAGCCCGGCTGAGGCTGCGCAAGGGGTCGATGCGGTTATCACCTGCGTTGGCAATGATGATGATCTCGCGGCTGTAACGCTCTCGCGCGACGGCGCATTCCGCACGATGAAAGAGGGTGCACTATTCATCGATCACACGACAGTTTCGGCCAAGATTGCGCGCCAGCTCGCGGTTGAGGCCAAGGATAAATATATCCAGCCGATTGATGCTCCCGTCACAGGGGGGCAGATTGGCGCCGAAAATGGCACGCTCACGCTCATGTGTGGTGGCCGTGAAAAGGCGATAGACGCAGCAACGCCGATCATGGAGGCCTATTCAAAAAAGATCGTCCATGTTGGGCCGACCGGTGCGGGCCAGCTCACCAAGATGGTCAACCAGATCACCTTTTCTGGAATCATCGCCAGCCTCTCGGAAGGAATCCGCTTTGCCCAAGCCGAAAATCTTGATCTCGACAAAGTGTTTGAATCGATTTCGGGCGGGGCGGCCTCAAGCTGGCAGATGCTCAACCGCTGGGACACGATGGTGAGGGATGAATTTGATTTCGGTTTTGCGGTCGATTGGATGCGCAAGGATCTCGGCCTCGCGATTGATGAAGCCCGTGCCAATGGTGCTACGCTTCCGCTCGCGGCGATGATCGATCAAATGTTTGCAGAGGTTCAGCACATGGGCGGTGGTCGGCAAGATACTAGCGCCTTCATTCGCCGGCTGGCAAAACCGTGAGGGTGCTCTTTGCAGTGGCGCTTTTGATCGCCACCCCGGCATATGCCGATGGGTTGATCGATAATGTCAATGGGATTACGCTTGATGAAGCAGGCAAATTAGCGCGTTTCAATGGGCTGTTAATCACTGCTGACGGTAAAATCGCGCGTACCCTCCAGCCGCGCGATCAACGCCCTGAACGGCCAGATTTCCGTTTTGATGCCAAGGGCAAAACGATGATTCCCGGCCTCATTGATGCACACGGCCATGTCATGGGGCTGGGCTTGCAACTGACCACGCTTGACTTGTCAGGCACACGCTCGCTTGACGAGGCCAAGGCGAAAATTGCAGCCTATGCCGCTGCCAATCCCACGCGGAAATGGATTCTCGGGCGTGGATGGAATCAGGAAACATGGGGGCTTGGTCGCTTCCCAACCGCTGCTGATTTGGATGCTGTTGTTGCCGATAAACCCGTCTGGCTTGAACGTATTGATGGCCATGCAGGCTGGGCGAATAGCGCCGCGATGAAAGCGGCAGGCATTACCGATAAGAGCATTTCGCCCTCAGGCGGTCGCATCGAAAAAACCGGCACCAAACCAAACGGGGTGTTCGTTGATGCAGCGGGAGAGTTGATCGCGAAATTCGTGCCTCCACCACTTCCACTTGAACGTGATATCGCACTCGCCAAGGCGCAGGAACATTTGCTCGCGCTTGGCATCACTGCGATTGCCGATATGGGGACGAGCGTTGATGATTGGCTCACCTACCGCCGCGCGGGCGATGCTGGTGCACTGCGGGTTCGGATCATTTCCTATGCGGCGGGCGTCGAGCCGATGATCGCGATTGCCGGTACGGGGCCAACCCCGTGGCTTTACGAAGACCGGCTCCGGATGGTGGGCGTCAAACTTTATACCGACGGCGCACTTGGCTCACGCGGGGCGTTCCTCAAGGCTGATTACGCCGACAAGCCGGGGCAGCGCGGGCTATCCTTTATCAACGCAACAAAGCTCAGCAATTTGATGAGCCGGGCGGCAATGGATAATTTTCAAATCGCTGTCCACGCGATTGGTGATGCCGCAAATGCGCAGGTGCTCGACGCGATTGATGAACTTGCTCTTACCTACAAAGGTGATCGGCGGTGGCGGATCGAACATGCGCAGGTCGTTGATCCGGGAGATATCCCGCGTTTTGCCGCAAATGGCATCATCGCCTCAATGCAGCCTGTGCATCAGACTTCAGATCGGCTGATGGCCGAGGTTCGGCTCGGACAGGCGCGACTGAGCGGCGCTTATGCCTGGAATTCAATATTGAAGGCGGGCGGGCGTTTGGCGTTTGGCTCGGACACGCCGGTGGAAAGCCCCGATCCCTTTTCCGGGCTGGCTGCCGCGATCACGCGCGAAGATAGCAAAGGTGAGCCGCTTGGTGGATGGATACCGCAGGAACAGGTTACGCCAGAAGCCGCGCTTGCCGGATTTACAGCAGGCGCTGCCTATGCCGGATTTGCTGAGAGCAAGATTGGCCGGATCGCAGCCGGAATGCGCGCCGATTTCCTGATCCTTGACCGCGATCCTTTTTTTGTACCGCCCGGCGAAATCCGCAAGGTTATCGTTGAAGAAACCTGGGTTAACGGCAAGCGCCTATTCGTCAGGAAGTAAGCGCGGTCAACGTGTTCACCGTCAGCACTTGGGGCAAGGTTTGTGGTTTGTTCGCCCCTTTGGGATAATAAAGATAGAGCGGAACGCCCGATACGCCGTGTGCATTGAGGAAGCGCGTGATCACCGCATCGGCATTCGTCCAATCGCCGACCATTACGGCGACGTTTTTGGCCTTGAAGGCTTCTACTGTTTCCACCCGCTCGATAGCGGCTTTCTCATTGACCTTGCAGGTCACGCACCAATCAGCGGTAAAGTAAAGAAACACCGGACGGCCTTCAGCGCGCAGGGCGGCAAGCTTGGTTTCGTCAAAAGCGATGTTGGTGCTGGCTTTCTCGTCAAGTGCAGCAGCAGGTTGCGCGCCGCCTTTTGGGAGTACAAATGCGCCAACCGCCATGAACAAAACGACGCTGGCAAGAGCAGCCCAACCGCCACTCTTACCGCCCGTTTGCCTGCGCCCCAGCCACCACAGCGCAAAAGCAGCAATCATCGCCGCGCCAAGCCCGACGATCACCGCATTAAGGCCTGCTTGCCGCCCGAGTAACCAGACAAGCGCGAGCGCAGTCAGAAACATCGGCACTGAAAGGATGTACTTCATCGTTTCCATCCACGCGCCCGGTTTTGGCAGCATCCGCCGGAACGCAGGCACAAACCCAAGCAGCAAAAACGGCAAGGCAAGCCCAAGCCCAAGCCCGGCAAAAATCGCGAGCGCGGCAAAAGTTGGCAGCACCAGCGCGGCGCCGAGCGCTGCCCCCATGAACGGCCCGGTGCACGGCGTAGCAATGAAGGCCGCAAGCGCACCCGTCCAGAATGCACCGCCAGTGCCGCGTGCGGTGGCGAGTTTTCCACTCACCGAGAGCCCGGCAAGTTCAAACAATCCCGCCAGATTAAACGCGATGGCCGTCACCAGCACCAGCAGCACCAAGATGACGCGTGGCTCCTGCAACTGGAATGCCCAGCCAACCGCGCTGCCGCCCGCGCGCAGCCCAAGCAAAGCCGCGCCAAGCCCTACACAGACGGTGATGACCCCCGCTGCATAAGCCAGCGCCTCGCGCCGCGCTTCGCGTTCATCGCCACCCGCCTTCGCAAGGCTCAGCGCCTTGAGGCTGATGATTGGAAACACGCACGGCATGATATTAAGGATCAGCCCGCCGAGCAGTGCGCCACCAAGCGCGAGAAGGATCGCGGTCAGCCCGACAGGCGCACTCTCGGTTTCAACGGCCTGCGCAATAGGCGTTCCAGCGGCGGGAACTGCACCGGGAACAGCCTTCACCAACAAGCCCTTATCCGGGCCAATCGCAAGCACGCCTTCAAACGCATTGAAGGGGCTCCCCGAAGTATCGGTTTCGATGATCAGCATATCACCGTTTCGGCTGACAGTTTGCGGCGTGACATAGCTGATCGCGTTCTCGCTCACCGCGAATAGCCAAGGGTGGGCGATGGCCGCACCCGCTGGGAACGGCACCGCGAACCGCGCGCGCTTGCCCGTGATCTCAAATGTGGCTTGGCTGCCAAGCGGACGCGGCAGTTTGGCGCGCCAGCCATCAAATTGCGTGCGCGCGGCGGGCGTGATGCTGCCGTCCCCCACCGTCAAATCAATCGCCATATCCCCGCCCTGCGGCACGCAAATCTCGTCAGTACAGCCAAGCCAATCGCCGCGCAGTTTGAGCGAAAGCTTGCTGCCCTTCGCCAGCCCCGCAGGGATGGTTACAGGAACGAGCAGCGCATGTTCAGCTTCAAACACATGGTTCATCAGATCAGCAATGATCAGCCGCGTCGGCACAGGATAGGCAGGCGCGCCAGCGCTCACGCCCTTTGGTAGCGTCCATTCAAATTTCCCGCCAAAGCCTGCGTCACCGGGGTTCTGCCAATAGCCGTGCCATGTTGGCTTGGGTTGGAAACGGATCGCGAGCGTCACCGTTGATCCCGCCGCAGGTGTCAATGTTTCAGCAACAAGCGTCGCGGGCACATTATTCGGGCCGATCTGCGCGCGCGTCTCCGGCGAAAGCGTAACCATAACCAGCGCGAGCAGCACTGTCATAAAGCTGAAAAATCGCGCGCGCATCAAATTCCCTTGTCGCTGGTGCTGCATAATCTCATAACCGCATTGGCAGGCGGTTGACCACAATCTTGTTTATGCCATCAGGGAATTAGAGAGAGTTGCCCACAGCATGATAGGAACATATTCGTGAAAGCAGCATCATTCGTTACGGGCCTGTTCGCCGCGTCAATGCTGGCAACTCCAGCGTTCGCGCAAACGCCGCCCAAGCCAAAGCTGATCGTGGCGATTTCGGTCGATCAATTCTCGACTGATGTGTTCAATGAATATCGCGCAGGCTTCACCAGCGGGCTCAAGCGCCTCACCGGCGGCATCGTCTTCCCGCGCGGCCATCAAAGCCATGCCGCGACTGAAACCTGCCCCGGCCATTCAACGATCCTCACCGGCGGGCGGCCATCGCGCACCGGCATCATCGCCAATGATTGGCAAAACCCAGCGCTTGAACGCAAGACCAAGGACGGCAAGCCAATTTTTGAAGTCTATTGCGCCGAAAAGCCCGGCGCAGTTGGCAGCAACGCCGCTGACCAAGAAATCTCCACGCAATTTCTCCGCATCCCGACACTGGGTGACCGGATGAAGGCGATGACACCGGCAACGCGCGTGGTCGCTGTGTCAGGCAAAGACCGGGCGGCGGTGATGATGGGCGGCAAGACTGCGGACACCACCATCTGGTGGAACGGGAAAGCGTTTGGCACTTATGCGGGCAAGGAGGCCAGCCTGCCCCCAACGCTCGCTGCGATCAATGCGCGTGCAACGGCGGCAATTGCCAAGCCGCTCATCCAGAAACTGCCAGCAGGTTGCGCAAGCCACGCACGCGCTGTTCCCGTGTCAACCACCGAAACCGTTGGCACACTCAAAACCCGCAAGGCAGGCAATGCCGGTGGTTGGCGTGCAACGCCCGAGTTTGATGCGATGACACTTGACGTTGCGCTTGCCGCCACGAACCAGCTCAAACTCGGCAAAGGTGAAGCAACTGATGTCCTCGCCATCAGTTTCTCGGCAACCGATTATGTCGGCCACACCTTTGGAACGAGTGGCGCTGAAACCTGTGCGCAAATGGCCGCACTTGATGCGACGCTTGGGCGGTTATTTTCAACGCTAGACAAAATGGGCACAGCCTATGCTGTTGTGCTCACCGCTGATCATGGTGGACATGACCTCCCCGAACGCAACGCGGCAAACGGCCTGCCCGCCGCAGAGCGCGTTGACATCATGCTCTCGGCGCAAGCCGTTGGCGGTCGCCTCGCCAAGCAGTTCAGCCTTGCCGACAACGCCCTGATCGGGCGCGCGCCGTTTGGCGATATGTATCTGCGCGCTAGCGTTCCCGCCGATAAGCGCGCCGCCGTCCGCGATGCCGCCGTCGCCTTTTACCGCGCGCACCGCCAGGTTGTCGCCGTCTTCACCAAGGATGAACTCATCGCCGCCCAGCCCCCCGCTGGCCCGGTTGACGAATGGAGCCTGATCGAACGCGCCAAGGCCAGCTTTGATGCCGAGCGTTCGGGCGATTTCCTCGTGCTGCTCAAACCCTATGTCACGCCCATCCCCGACGCATCATTCGGCTATGTCGCCACCCACGGCTCACCCTGGGGCTATGACCGCCGCGTACCGATCCTCTTCTGGTGGAAAGGCGCAGCAGCCTTTGAACAGCCCAATGCAGTGGAAACGGTGGACATCCTGCCAACCCTCGCAAGCCTGATTGGCCTCCCCGTGCCCGCATCAGAAATTGACGGGCGCTGCCTTGATCTGGTGGCGGGTGCGGAGAGCAATTGCGGGAAGTAGGGGGTTGGGATTCGACAAATTTGCGCTGATTGTCTCATTGGAAGCTGGACGAAAAGCTACCATATTAGGCAGTAAGGCTATGATATATAGCAGACTACTCGAAACTCGCCATCTCCTCCTCGAAGTCGTCCGTCTTGTAGGCTTGGCCTCGTGCGTCGATCGACCGATCAATAAGGCGCTTTTTGAGCTCTATGCTAATTGCCTCGGCTCGAGCGAGCAGAAACTTGTCAAAATCATTATCGGTGATCCCGAATCCTTCGAGATCGCCAATCAGGTGTGAACTCATCGACTCTGCGAGGTTCCCGTTAGCTTTCTTAAACGTCTTCATGTAAACTGAAGGGGCTTTGGCTTCGATTTCGCGCTTGTTCAGATAGTCGTCCACGATGGTGATATTGACTATATTGTTTATCCGCCACTCCTCTTCCTTTTTTTCGCCAGATAGGCACGCGGGAAAAAGTGGTGATAGTTTTTGCTGTTGGCCTGCTTCAACCATTGATTGCTGATGTTGACGACGGAATCGTCGCTGAATGACTTAGGCTGCTGGTACGCGTACAGGCATAGGATCGCCTTGATTGAACCACGACCGGCATTGAACCATCCATTCACTAGGCTCATGACTTATTAAAGCGCTTGCATGAGTTTTGAGAGGTTGATTCAATG